>JAEEGG010000273.1_pt1 | contig 270980 bp, 212 predicted proteins | sample 9134161 | NCBI WGS metagenome assembly JAEEGG01 (sample SAMN16246543, study PRJNA631951) | gut metagenome | biome: gut microbiome; feature: rumen; material: CR-attached | host: Bos | place: Iran: Karaj | collected 2018-10 | reverse complement strand
TATGGTTGCTGTTGTAGTTGAACTCAACGGTAAACTTACGGCTCAAACGGTCCCTGTCCCTTTCCGACAGAGGCTGCAAAGCTCGCCAGGCCTCGTATGTCTCTTCCCAATTCATACTCGATATTTTTTGCAAATATAGCAAAAAGGTGGTAACATACCACCATTTAACGGAATTTTTGTGCAAGATATCCCCGGGCGATAAGATGTCCATTCAAGTTCCCAAGCTGACTTCCTCGAAATGAACATCTCTTCCTCACAACAAAGCGTTTCTGAAGACGAGATGCGATAATCAGTTTAATAAATTGGAATTTACCAGCCTAATCCCTTCAGCCATTTCTCTACTTTTGTCCTGCCGGAGCGGACTTCGTGGCCGTAGATGGCAAAACCGTCTTGCACGGTTGCTTTCGGCCAGGCTTTCTTTACATCCCGGACGGTGGAGCCCAGCCCGCTGCCTTCATGGGTGGTGAACGGGATGACGGTCTTGCCCGAGAGGTCGTGATCCTTGAAGAAGGTGAACATCACCTGCGGATAGGTACCCCACCAGATGGGACCGCCGATGAAGATGATATCGTAAGGCGTCACGTCTACATCGCCCTTGTAGGCAGGCAGTTCTCCGGCTTTGGCTTCGTCCTGGGCAACTTTGATGAGATCCATATAGGGCATATCGTAGTTCTTCTCGGCAACGATTTCAAACTGGTCGGCGCCGGTGATTTCCGAGATATAGTCGGATACAATCTTGGTATTGCCAACTTCGATATTCCCTACGGAGTAGTTTTCCCCTGCGTGAGAGAAAAAGACAACGAGTGCTTTCTGGTTCATGTTATTCCTGTTTTGTCCACAGGCCGTGCCGGTAGTAAGCACCGCCATCAGGACCGTAAATATTGTTTTTGCAGTTTGTTTCATGTTGTGAAGATACAGAATTAATCCCAGAGTTCATAATCGCCCATCCAAGCCTTGATCTGCTCATAGGACATGTTGAAATAGCGTTTCTCTTTGTTCAGAGCGGCGATTTGCTTCATTTCATCGTCGGAAAGCGTAAAGCTGAAGGATTCGATGTTTTCCTGGATATGGGCCGGGTTGGAAGATCCTGGAACAACGCAGAAGCCTTTCTGCAGATGCCAGCGGATGATGACCTGGGCTGCGGACTTGCCGTGCGCCTTGGCAATGGCGTTGATGACCGGATCGCGGAGAATCTCGCCGTGGCTGTCACGACCGCCAAGCGGGAACCAGCTTTCAATCTGGATGTTGTACTTGGCTGCCATTTCCTGCCAATGCTCGCGCTGGGCATACGGGTGGCACTCGATCTGGAACATCTGGGGCTTGACTTTCGCGGGAGCCACGATGGACTCGAAGAGTTCGTCATTGAAATCGAAGTCACTGATGCCGATGGCACGGACTTTACCCGTCTCAAGGGCTTTCTCCAGTTCCTTCCAGGCGCCGTTGTAGTCGCCCAGCGGCTGGTGCAGATATACAAGATCGAGGTATTCGAGCCCAAGTCGGGCAAGCATCTTGTCCAATTGCGGGAGGGTCTTCCCTTCTCCGTACTCGTTGGGCCAGAGTTTGGAGGTGATCCATATTTCCTCGCGAGGAATACCGCTGTCCTTCACGGCCTGGCCCACGCTACGTTCGTTCTGGTAAGCGTGCGCGGTATCGATGTGCCGGTAACCGGCTTTGAGATCGGCGAGAACACTGTTGTAGGTAGTTTCGCCAGCAGGGATGGAATAAACGCCGAGTCCGAACTGCGGGATGACGACGCCATTGTTGAGGGTGATGGTTGTCTGGTTCATAGGGAGTGCAGTGTTTTGATTGATTGCTGAGGAGTTTATGTTTTGTGCTGCGCAGCCGGTTGTTATAATTGCCACAGCAAGGGTAAGCAGGGTTTTCATACGTTTTTATACGTTTTTGATAAACTTGGCAGGATTTCCGCCCACGATGGTGCCGGGTGCTACGTCTTTGGTTACAACAGCGCCTGCGGCTACCACGGCATTCTCACCGACGGTTACACCGGGAAGAATGGTGGCTCCTGCGCCGATCCAGGCGTTGCGGCAGATATGCACCGGCTTACACAGGAGGATGGCCCTGTCCTGAAGGTCGTGGTTGTTGGCGATGAGCTGCACGTTGGCGGCAACCATCACGTCATCTTCGATGGTGATCCCGCCGCGGGACATCATCAGGCAGTTGTTCATAATCATCACGTTGCGGCCAATGAAGACCTTATCAAAGCATACGCCGGTGAGACCGGGCATCACCGTAGCACCTTCACCGAGGTTCTCGCCGAACAGTTCGCGAACCAGTGCGTAATACTCGTCCGTGAAGGGCATGGTGTGGTTGAGTCTGAAAAGGACCTGGGCCTGGCGCACACCTTCGGCGCGCTCTTCAGCGGTCGTTTGTCTGGGGTCTACTCTGAATGCTTCCATATCTTTGATCGTTTTTGTTTCTGGTGCAAAGGTAAGGGACTTTCCCCAGTGCACCGTTACCCGGAATACGGAATGATTTACCCATTTTTCCGTTTTGCTGGAAAATGTGTATATTTGCCTTATAAAATAGCCCAAGGTGATGCAAGACTACCTGATTTATAATACCCTTACCGATTTCGTCCGTCCGGATGCCTTTCACAAGGACTACCACGTCCATCTGCTCTGCAAGGGCGGGAAGATGTCTTTTTTCTGTGGTCAGAAATCGTTTGAGGTCACGGCCGGAGACTTTCTCATCTGGCAGATGACGACAGCGTTTACGGATATCTCGTACTCGGAAGACTTTGACGCGGACCTGCTGATGATTTCCAATCCTTTCCTTGGCAGGCATAATCCCGAAATGATTTGGGCGACGAAAGGGTATATGTACATCAAGGAGCATCCGGTATTCCGTCTTGACCCGGATGAACTGGAGATTATCGGTACGGATTTCAAGCAGTTCTTTCAAAGGATACGCGCTCCGAGAACTCTTTTCGGAGAGGAGATTGTCGGCTCGCTGCTGGCCATTCTTCTCTATGACATGTGGAATATCTATTCCCGGGAAATCGAGAAGGCGGAGATTGAAGACATCACCTCCCGCCATTTCCTGCGATTCCTGATATCTGTCCAGGAGCGCTGCCGGGAGCAGCGGGAGGTGGCCTGGTATGCCCGGGAGCTGGGCCTTGCTCCAAAATACCTCTCCGAGATCAGCAAGTCCATCACAGGCCGTCCTGCCGGGGACTGGATTGACAGTTACGCCGCTCACGAACTCCGGAAACTTCTATCTGACCAGCGTCTCACGCTTACGGATATCGTGGATGCCATGCATTTCTCATCCCAGCCTGCGCTCACGCGCTATATGAAGCGGGTAATGAACACAACGCCCAGTGAATTCCGACGGAAATCATAATTTTTATCGCGAAGTGTTCAAGACGCCATGCGGGACCCGCTCATTCGTCTTATTGGCGAGCGTTTTCCACTCCTGGCCAACCTTCATCTCTGTCTTGACGGTGGACGCTTCGTATACTTTCGAGACTTTTTCATCGGGTAGCGAACTGGGGGAATTCTTCTTATTCTCTTCCTTCCCGCAAGCCATAACAAGCACTGCTGCAACTTTAAGCGGAAACGCAAATCCGATTTCCCGGTCTTCGTTCCGAAAATATGATTATCTTTGCCGGGAGATGACGACGAGCCTTCAACCGGGATTTTATGTGGCTGCGGATCCGGATCCGGAGATGCTGCTCGTCGAGCCCGTCGATCAGAATGATCTCGCATTTCTGCACAGGGAGTTGGATTTCCTCCACGAACATTTGGGAATTCCTTTCGCATTCGTCGGCGTTCTCATCGAAGACTGGTTCCGCGACCTGACACCCTGGCCGTCCGATCCGGTGATGGGGAAAGAGTCTTTCGGCGACAGGGCGCCCGATACACTGAGCCGCATCACCGGGGAAATCCTCCCCTATATGGAAGGACACTTCCCTACCCTTGAAGGAAAACCTCGCGTAATCGGCGGTTATTCCCTGGCCGGACTCTTTTCGCTCTGGGCGGGCTATGAGTCAGACCTTTTTGACGGCATTGCTGCCGCATCTCCTTCTGTATGGTATCCGGGATGGATGGATTATGCACGGAGCCGGCAAAGCCGGGCGAAGGCCGTCTACCTGAGTCTCGGCGATACGGAACCCAAAGCCCGGAACAAGACGGTTGCAACGGTCGGCGACGCCATCCTGGAGCTGGCCGACCTGCTGTCCGCACAAAGCGTCGAAAGCACGATGGTATGGAATGTGGGTGACCACTTCAACGAGGCCGACCTCCGTACGGCCAAAGCGTTCAAGTGGACGATGGAACGGTTCCTCGTGGTCTCATAGCGACGCCACGAGAATTTCCTTGATATCCTGCTCCGTCAGAGGCACATAGGCATTCTCCAGCCCTTCGTTAACGGCGATATGGTGTGCCATCTCGTCGATCCGCTCGGGGCCGATGCCTACCTCTCTCAGGTGCATCGGGATGCCGATGCTCTCGAAGAAGGCATAGGTCGCATCGATGGCCTTTTCTGCGATTTCCCTTTCGGGCAGTGAGGCGTCGATGCCGAATACGTTGACGCCGTATTTGACGAAGCGGGGAAGGGTGCGGTCGCTGAGGATATGACGCATCCAGCGCGGTGTGATGATGGCCAGGCCCTCGCCATGGGTGATGTCGTAATAGGCGCTCAGGGCGTGTTCGATGCCGTGCATCGGCCAGCCGGACGCGCTGTTGCCGAGGGCATAGATGCCATTGCAGCCGAGGGTGCAGGCGAACATCATTTCAGCGCGGGCGCGGTAGTCCTCGGGATTCTCCAGACAGGCCCTTGTATTGACCATCAGGCTCTTCAGGCCCGCCTCGCAGAAACCGTCGTTCAGCAGGGTCGCGTCCTCGCAGAAATACTGCTCCAGGATGTGATTCATCGCGTCTGCACAGCCGGCCGCCGTCTGTTTCTTCGAAACCGTGAAGGTGTAGCGGGGATCGAGGAACGAGCATACCGGGTAGAGTAGCGGGTCCATATAACCGATCTTGTCGTTGGTCTCCGTGCGCGAGATGACGCCGCCGCAGTCGTATTCGCTGCCCGTGGCGGCCAGTGTAAGGATATCCACGATGGGCAGGGCCACCTTCGCTTTCACCTTGTAGGAGATCAGGTCCCAGGGATCGCCGTCATAGCAGGCACCGGCGGCGATGGCCTTGGAACAGTCGAGGACACTGCCGCCGCCGACCGCCAGGATCACGTCGATGTTTTTTTCCTTACAGAGCCGAACGCCGTCCAGCACGCTGGGATCATACTTGGGATTGGGCTGGATGCCGGGGAGTTCCGTGATTTCAAAACCCTTGAGGAGTTCCTTCACGCGGTCGTACAGGCCGATTTTCTTGATGCTGCCCCCGCCGTAGGTCAGGAGCACGCGTTTGCCGATTGCCGCCATCACCGAGGGCAGCTTCTCAATGGCATTCTCGCCGAAGATAAGGCGAGTCGGGGTCATGTAATCAAAGTTCTGCATAATTTTTATTTGTTAGATGTTTCGAAAAGCGTGGCGGCGTTGTCCGCAAGCACGGAAGAAATGTCCAGGCCGTGTGATCCGAGGCGTGCTTCCAGCGCCTTCTTGGCGCCGAGCAGCGCCGGGGCGGCCACATAGGGATAATCGGAACCGTAGAGAATGTGCGAGGGCTCCGTGATGTCCAGGAGGGATTCTATCGCCTCATCCGTAGCGGCGCCGGCCAGATCGAAGTACAGGCGGGATAGGTTGGCATCCACATCGACGGCCTGCATATAACCCTGGGCCACCATGACCGGCAGCAGACCCTTGAAGCGAGGCAGGGCGTTGGGCAGGAAAGAGCCGCAGTGCGGAACCACCACCTTCAGGCCGGGGTAACGGACCAATACATTATGCGCCACCATATTCAGAATGGCACGCGTAGTCTCGGCCAGATACTCGTAAGAAGCCAGCGGCACGGCATCGACGAGTCTGTCATTGACGGCCGACGGCTTGTGCGGATGTGTGATGACGACGGCTTTCCGGCTGTCGAGATAGGCCATCAGGGGCTCCAGGGCTTCATCGCCCAGATACTGTCCGTAACTGTTGGTCGCAAGTTTGACGCCGTCGGCCCCCAGGACTTCCAGCGCATATTTCGCCTCTGCGACGGCGGCATCCACATCCGGGAGCGGAAGGGCCGCACAGAACAGGAACCGGCCCGGATACCGGGCTTTCAGGGCGGCGGCCTCTTCATTGAATTTCCGGCAGATGGCCGCCGATTCCGCGGCATCGCCGAAGTAGGGCTGCGGCGCGGGCATCGTCAGGACGGCGGTCCGGATTCCGGCATCGTCCATGAACTTCAGATGCTCTTTGGCGCTCCAGGAAGGGATCGGGTATTTCTCATCCATCTCCATTCCGTGCGCCTTGACGGCTTTCAGATAGGACTTCGGAATCATATGGCAGTGCATATCGATCTGTCCTGTGACCGTCGGAGCCGGACCTGACGGAGACGTGACCGGATGGAAGATCCGGATCTGCCGGTTACCCAGTTTGTATTTTTCCCGGAGAGCGGCAGCCTCTTTCATAACGGGCGAACTGTGATAGCGGTCCAGGGCTTCCTGACCGGTCCATTCGTCAATCAGGAGCACACCTTCCGGATCGTCGGCCGGGAAGAAATAATCGTAACGGATGCAGCCCTCGATGGCGCGGATCTTCTCGGCGATGCCGCTGCGCTCCATTTCCTCGACATATTTACGGGCGTTCCCGTTCTCTCCCGTATAGCGGATGTTGATGGTCAGCTGCGCACTGGCCGGAAGCGGAACAAATGCCATAAGAATCAGACAGAAAACGATTTTTCTCATTGCTTCTCAAATTTGACGGAAACGTCTCCGGTTCCCAGCGCGGCTGCAAGTCCGGTTACATTGGCGATCTTGCCGATGCGGGTATAGCTGTACCCACCGGCCGCACCGTAGAACAGGACGACACAGTTGCCACTGTAAAGCATCAGATCGCCGGCGGCGATGGTGTCATAGAACAAATCCTTGCGGGGCAGCGAAACGCCATAGCAGTACTTTTCGTTACCATTGAGTTCGGACATTTCAAGCGTCAGGGGAAGTTTACCCCAGAAGGATTTCCCCGTTTCGGAATCCTCAAGTTCGGCGGTAAAAGACTTTCCGCCGGCGGTAATTTTCACTTTCATGGCATTTGTTTCGTTTTGGGTCGGGAACATTTTATCATACCAGGCGGCCGTGAGCTGTGCGGCGCTTCCCACCTGCGAAGAGCGGATCCAGAGGCTTTCCGGGAGGAATTTCCCCTGCGGAATCAGCCGTTTGGCATCTTTCTCCACGTCGGAAATACCGCTGCTGGCGCTGGTAACGATGAGGCCGATGGTCTTGCCCGCCATCGAAGCGCCGTATTTGAAGAGGAAACTCTGCATGGGTGCGGCCATCTGGCTCCACCAGAGCGGAGTCACGATGATGACGGTATCGTAATTATCGGGCTGAAAGTCTACCGCCTTGATCGTCGGATAAGAGGAGGCGGAACTGGGATTATTACGAATGGCCGCTATCAAGGAACTGCCTATGGCATAATTATTTGCGGCATAGTCAAGACCTTCTTCCGCCGGCTCGACTTCCAGGACATCGGCCGAAATATGGGTGAGCAGCGCGCTGGCGATCTTTTCGGAATTGTGGGTAAAACTGTACCACACGACCAGCGTCTTGCCACCGGTTGTTCCGGGAGTCTGCGGCGTTTCGTCGCCGGTCTCCGTCACGTCCGGTTTCCCGGCATCCGGAGTCCCCGCTTTCGGCTCTGCGGAGCAGGATGCGGTAAAGGGCGCCAGGGCCGCCCATCCCGTCAGAAAGAGTTGTAAAAGTTTCATATTCATCTTTTTCGCAAAGGTAAGTCATCCGGTCGGAATTCTTTAACCGATTTTTGTCTAATTTATACCAATACCGCAGAAATTTTGATTTTTTGGCAGAATTTTATACCTTTATAGCCGTAATGAAGACGATCCTTCATATCGCCGGCCCCAACGATTACGCCCGCTATCTGGACGCCCCCGTCCTGCATCCGCTCGTGAGCGTCATCCATTACGATGAGATCTCCCCCATCCGCTCCAGTCTGAACCGCTACGGCGTCTACGGGCTCTTCATCCAGCGGAACTTCCCGAAGAACCTCACTTACGGGATGAAGATGTTCGATGCGGCCGACGGATCCATCATCGCTGTCGAGCCCGGCCAGATCGGCGGGAAAGAAGATGACGGAGAGCGCATCTTCATCAGCGGCTGGGCCCTGCTTTTCTCGCCGGAACTCCTGCACGGAACCGACCTGGAGCCGAGAATGAAGGATTACCCCTTCTTCTCTTATTTCGCAACCGAAACGCTGAAGATGGAGCCCTCGGAGTGGAGCCGGATCACACAACTGCTCTCCCAGCTTCGTCACGAATTGCAGGAATGTCCCGACTCCTCCGCCCTTCGCACCGTCATTCTCGGGTATATCCGTCTAATCCTTGAGTATTGCAACCGGATTTATCTGCGGCAACTGTCCGCGGAAGACAGGGCCTCTTCCGATCTCCTCAAGCGTTTCCATCACCTGCTTCGGGAATACTATCTGGAAGGCCGCCAGCTGGATCTGGGAATCCCCTCCGTCCAATACTGTGCCGGTCGGCTGGCTTATTCTCCCCGCTATCTGGGCGACGTCATCCATAAGGCGACCGGCGGCACGGCCATCGGCTACATCCACTCTTTCGTGGTCGAGCAGGGAAAGACCCTCCTGATGAACGGGCACAACATCGGCGAAACCGCCCATCTGCTGGGCTTCGACCTCCCCCACCACTTCACCCGCCTCTTTAAAAAAACGACCGGAATCACCCCGTCTAAATTTCTTGGAAAATGACCCCAAACACAGCACACTGGAGCCCGGACGCTGACTTTTCCTCCACGCCGTTCTTTATCCGGAGAATGGACACTTCCGGCTACATCAGACCTTCCGAAGCCCCCGAGGCCCGGCTGCCGCTCATCGGATTCATCTATGTGACAGGCGGCGAGGCGCTCGTCGAAGCGGACGGAAAGCCCTTCCTCTGCCAGGCTGGACAAATTCTGCTGATCCCGCAGCAGTACCCATTCTCCATCCGGTACTATCGGGACGTGGTGGGATATACCGGTGGGTTCATCCCTTCCCTCCTCTCCGACGCCAAACCGCTCCGCCTGCTCACGGAACCGCTCCACCAGGGCTTCTGGTTCGACGAAGGGGCTTTCATCGGGATGCTGATGAAAATGCTGCTGACATCTTTTGAGAAGGGAGACCGCGTGTTTATCGAAAAGGGACTGGACCTTCTTCTCTCGCGCATCCGTCCGGAACATTCCGCGGCCGTCCATCCGATGGTCAGCCGTTTTCTGGAATCGGTTTTCTCCCCCGACACCCTTCCGGGAAGCATCGATTCCTATGCGGCCGCGTTCGGGATCAGCGGGAACTACCTCAGCCGCCTGGTAAAACAGTCTACGGGGCGCAGCGTCGGCGCCTGGATTGACATCGTGCGGATCCAGCGGTCCAAGCGCCTTCTAGCCGCGACGGATTGGCCGGTCATCGACGTCGCCGCCGCCATCGGCGTGGAAGATCAGTCCTATTTTTCGCGACTGTTCAAGAAAGAAACGGGCTTGACGCCATCTGCTTTCCGGAAAATGATGCAAGGATAATCCTGATTTCTGCCGCTATCCGCCTAAAATATTTCACTGTTAATACCGAACTTTGCAGCGACAAAAAAGTACGGTATGAATTTTAACGGTATTATCATAGGCGCCGCCGTGTTCCTGAGCATCGGCATCTGTCATCCCCTGGTTATCAAGATGGAATATCGCTGGGGGAAACAGGCCTGGTGGATCTGGCTTGTCGCCGGCCTTGCATTCTGCGCCCTTTCGCTGCTTATCCGGAACGATCTGCTCTCCATCATCATCGGCGGCTTCGCCTTCTGCTGCCTCTGGGGAATCCACGAGATGTTCCTGCAGGAGAAACGCGTGCTCCGGGGCTGGTTCCCGGAGAATCCCGCGCGGCGCGGCTATTACGAAGCCCGGAGGAAGGAACTGGAGGGCAAACTGTGAAAAGATTCGTTCTGACAGCCCTCTGCCTGCTTTTCGCGGTTGCGGCCTCCTCGCAGGAGACTCCGCAGGAAAAGAAAAAGGTATTCCGCGGTTTCGACGGCGGAATGATGGTCCACACCGGTTACCTTTCCGGCACGCTGGATGCGGCCGGCTATCGGGCGAAGGGCGCCCCGCTGGGAATCGGCGGCGTCATCCGGATTCACCTCGGGGAGCATTTCCGTCTCGGCAGCGAGGGATATGTATCGACGCTGAAGCAGCAGAAGAACGGCAGCTATCTCAAATATGGCTGGGGCGGTCTCCTTGCCGACTTCTATTATGTACTGGGCCGGTTTCAACCCTATGTGGGGCTGACTCTTGGCGGCGGTGCGATGACCACCCTCCTGATGTACGAGGATCCGGCCTCGCCCTGGGCTCCGATCAACGGGACGCGCTATCATAAACAGGGATTCATGGCGATAGACCCGTTTATCGGATGCGATTTCATCGTATCGGGTCCGATGCACCTGACCCTGAAGGTCGACTATCTCTGCCCCCTCAGCGGATCGACGCTCCTCCCCCACGGCCCCCGCGTATACTTCGGATTTCTCTTTTATCATTAAAAAATTCACATTTTTTCAAAATATCGCTTGTGAAATAAAATATTTGTAGAATATTTGCATCGCGAACGATTTTTTCGCCGCACGGATGATGAAAAATTATTTATTGACCGCAGCGCTGGCACTGTTTTTTGTCCTGCCGGCCCTTGCACAAAACGACAAAACAATGGCAAAAATTTACGAATTCAAGACCACTGGCAACAAGGGTCAGGAAGTGGACCTCGCACGGTATGAGGGCAAAGTTCTGATGATTGTCAACACCGCCTCCAAATGCGGCTTCACCCCGCAGTACGACGGTCTCGAGGCCCTCTATCAGAAATACAAGGACCGGGGGTTCGTGATTCTCGGCTTCCCCTGCGACCAGTTCGCCGGCCAGGAGCCCGGCTCCAATGACGAGATCGCCGAATTCTGCCGTCTCAACCACGGCGTCACCTTCCCGCTGATGTCCAAGACCGACGTCAACGGCCCCGCTGCGGAACCCGTTTTCGAGTACCTGAAGGCCCAGGCCCCCACGGAGGCGTACAACGGCCTGAAGGCCAAAGCCACGCGTACGCTCCTCAAGGGACTCAGCAAGAGCGTGGAGAAAGACAGCGACATCCTCTGGAATTTCACCAAATTCCTCGTCAATCGCGACGGCACCGTCATCAAGCGTTACGCCCCCGTCACCACCCCTGCCGAGATCGAAAAGGATATCGAGGGAATGCTATGATCGTCAGCCTCTGCCTGACCGCCCTTATGATGCTTGCAACGCCCGTGTATTCGGTGATAGTAGAGATGAACGTTCCCTACGCCACCGTTCCCGGTTATTGGACACACGCGCCGGTCGGCGATAAAAAGGCGACCTCCCGGCTGCTGCTGCATTCCGGCCGGATGAAGCCCGTCACGCTGGATATGGACATCTACCTTCCGGATGGTGACGCCCGGGCGAAAAGGCCTCTCCTGCTGATGATCCACGGAGGTTCGTTCTTTATCGGAAACAAGGAAGAGCCCGGTCAGGCCGGCTGGTGCCGCCATTTCGCGTCCCTCGGCTATGTGGCCGCCTCTATCAACTACCGGCTGGGATTCCATCCGGCTAAGAAAGAGGTCCGCGAGGCGGAACTTCGCGCGCTGGAGGATGCCGACGCCGCCCTGGCGTATCTTCTGAGCCGGGAAGACCTCCGCATAGACCCGCGGCGGGTATTCCTGGCCGGGACGAGTTCCGGCGCGATCACGGCCCTGAATCTGGCCTACCGTCTCTATGGAGAGCCGCCGGAGGAGGGATTGCATCCCCGCCTTGCAAAGGAGGAATTCCACATCGCCGCCGTCGCCAACCTCTGGGGATCCGTCCACGACCTCGCCGTTCTGGAACGGGCCCGCGTCCCGATTCTCTCCTTCCAGAGCGTCAACGACCCGATGGTCCCCTACGACGAGGGCTATCCGTTCCGCAAACTGGGAAAACTGTCCGGCCTCCTGTCCGATTATATGTACGGGACGCACGCCATCCACGAGAAAGCCCTCTCCCTCGGCATCCGCGCCGAGCATCATCCCTGTGCGGAAACGGGGCATCGTATCCACTTGGATGACAAGATGGAATACACGCCCCGCTTTGCGGAAATCCGGGATGCGATGGCGGCCTTCTTCGCCGCTTCGGAATAAATTACGCAGTCTGGCCTAAACGGGCCTCCACGACATTGATGATGTAGTCGCCGGTCTGCTCGCACTCGCCGATGAGGTCGGAGAAGACGGTGCCGCTGTTGTAGCCGTATACCTGGTTGTCGAGATTGGCGATGTTCTGCTTCTTGAGCGCGTTGCGGCATTGGTTGATGCGCTCTTCCATCTCTTTGGACTCTTCGATGTCGTAGTACTCCTTGCGGCCGCTCAGAAGGGTGTTCATCCGCGTCAGGGCCTCGTCCACATAGGAGAACATCTCCTGGACGCCGTTGTCCTGCTCCTGCGAGAAGGTGATCTTCCCTTCCAGTTTGCGCTTGAGCGTCCGGGCCAGGCGGAGGCAGCTGTCGCCGATGGATTCCAGCTCGCCGATCTGGCGGAGCATCCCGCTGAGTTTGTGCTTGGTGTCATCCGACAGGTGCGCGGTCCCGACGTCGCTCAGGTAGCGGCCGATCTCGTTCTCCATCTTGTCGCTGCCGTCCTCCCCTTTCTGGATGCGCTCGAAGAGTTTGGCGAAGGCCTGCGAATCCGTGGTCCCATACAGCTCTTTTACCAGTCCGAAGAGGTGCTGGGTCCGGTCGCCGAACACGACGATCTCCTTCTGCGCCTGCAGGACGGAGATTTCCGGGGTCTTCATGATACCGGCACGAATGAACTGCAGGCGGAATTCGTCCTCGTCCTCCCCTTTCTTGGGACGGATGATCATACAGACGATTTTTTCCATCTGCGGGATAAATCCGATCAGGATGGCCGTGTTGATGATGTTGAAGGCCGTATGGAAGGTGGCGAGGGCGAAGGTCAGGCGGGTCGTGTCGACGGATTCGGCCGTGGGGTCGATGCCGACGATGCGGCAGACCATTCTCACGAACGGGAAGAAGACGATGAGCACCCAGACGACGCCGAACACGTTGAACAGCAGGTGCGCCATGGCCGCCCTGCGGGCCTGGGTATTGGCCGACATCGCGGCCAGGTTGGCCGTCAGTGTGGTGCCGATGTTCTCGCCCATCACGAGCGCGATGCCCTGGAAGATGGAGATGGCGCCGGTCGAGCAGAGGACCATCGTGATGGCCATCAGCGCGGCGGACGACTGCGCGATGCAGGTGAGGATCGTGCCGATCAGCAGGAACAGCAGGATGGTCCAGTAACTGCCGGAGTCGAAGGAGGAGAAGAATCCCACGACGGAAGGCCTGTTGGCGAGATCCATCTCGATGCCGGTCGCCCGGAGGATGCTGAGGGCGCACAGGAGGAAGGACAGACCGAAGAGGAAGTCGCCCAGGTAGCGGTACCGGCCGGTCTGGATGAGGATGATGCCGATGAGGTAGCCCGGCCACACGAGGTAGATGATGTCGAAGGAGAATCCCGCCGACATGATCCAGGCGCTCAGGGTGGTGCCGATGTTGGCGCCCATAATGACCGAGATGGCCTGCGCGAGCGTGAGGATGGCGGCGTTGACGAAGGACACCGTCATCACCGTCGTCGCGGCGGAGGACTGGACGGCCACGGTGACGAGCGCGCCGGTGGCGACGCCCGAGAAGCGGTTGGATGTCATTGCGCCGAGCAGGTGACGGAGCTGCGGACCCGCCATTTTCTGGAGGGCCTCGCTCATGACCTTCATGCCGTATATCAGGAGGGCGATGGCGCCCAGGAGTTTGAGTGCGATGAGGAACATAGTCGTTGGGGCTTAGGTTAGGATTGCCTCGGCGAGGGTTTCTAGGGCCGGGATATCAGCCGGTTTGAGGCGGCTCTTGATGGTGACGACGGGCTCGAGGATGTCCACGTCTTTCATTGCGGAGAACATCTCCTTCATCACGCGGCCGGCCGAAGGGGCCCAGGAGCCGTTCTCGACGAGGGCGACGCGCCGTTTCTGCCAGCCCTTCATCTGCAGGGTGTGGAGGAAATTGTAGGCCGGGGTGAAGAGGCCGGCGTCGTAAGAAGCGGCGCACAGAACCATCTTGCCGTACCGGAAGGCGTCTTCCACCGCTTCGGCCATGTCGTCCCGGGTGAGGTCGCTGACGGCCACCTTGGGACATCCTTTTTCCCGTAGGATACCGGCGAGTTTCTCCGCCGCTTCGGCCGTGCCGCCGTGGATGGATGCGTAAGCTACGAATACGCCTTCCGTCTCCACGCCATAGGCACTCCAGGTCTGGTAAAGGTCGAGATATTGGCCGAGATCCTGCCGGAGGACCGGGCCGTGGAGCGGCGCGATGACCTTGACGTCGAGGCCGGAGAGTTTCCTTAGGAGCATCTGCACCTGGGCGCCGTATTTTCCGACAATGTTGAAATAATAGCGGCGTCCTTCGCAGGCCCAGTCGCCATCTTCATCGCCCCAGAATCCGCATTGGGAAAGGGCGCCGAATTTGCCGAAGGCGTCCGCGCTGAAGAGGATCCCCTCTTCCGGGCAGAAACTGACCAGTACCTCCGGCCAGTGGACCATCGGTGCGGCGAAGAAGCGGAGCGATACGCCGCCGAGGTCGAGGACGTCGCCCTCCTTGACGATGACAAGGCGCTCTGCATCAGGTGCTTCCGGGAGGAATTGCCCGAGCATCTGCGCCGCCTTGGCGGAGAGGACGACCTTCAGGTCCGGCCATTCTTCCAGCATCCGGCCGACGAGGCCGCTGTGGTCGGGCTCCAGGTGATGAACGACAAGGTAGTCGGGTTTGCGGCCGGCGAGGGCCTCGGTGAGATTCTTTTCCCAGAGGTCCGCTTTCCGTGCGTCGACGGTGTCGAGAACGGCCAGTTTTTCCCCTTCGAGGATGTAGGAATTGTACGCCATTCCTTCGGGAATGATGTACTGGCTTTCAAAGAGGTCGAGGTCCAGGTCGTCTACGCCGATATATCGGGTGGATTGAGAGATATTCCGTGTCATATTTTGTGAAAAAATCATACAAATATAGTCATTTTTCCCCAAAATCACGTAATATCTTCTCTACCCGCCCGCATCCGCAGAAAGGACCTACATATTAGGATCCCATACGGGGCGGATGTTGCACTTGTTAAAGCGGGGGGCTTCGGTAATTTCCATGCCGTTGTTTTTCACCCTCACCCAATAGGCCATCGAGGCATTGCTTCCGGGCGTGCCGGTCCAGTAAAAGCCGTAGGAATCTTCCTTTTTCCCCGCGTTGATCTGGAAATAACCGTCCATCGATAATTCGATATACGCCCCTTCATAACCCGGTTTCCTGCCCCATCCGGATACACGGTTCCACTTGAAATCCTCATCGGCGCCGGAAAAATACCAGTCGACATCATAGTAAAGTTGATTCCATTCCTCGGACGTCGGCATCCGCCACTTCCCGCCGAGCCTTTCGTGGACGATATCAGTTTCTGCGTTGCCGGCGACAAAGTGGTCGCCCGGATTGTAGAATTCGTGCTGCGCAAGCTCATCCCAGCACCAGTTGTCGTAATAGTCCTTCTCCGGATCGAAATCCTCCGACGGGAAGGACTCCGGCAGATTGAACCTCGCCCAGTAGACGTCGAAACCGAGATCGATGGCCGAAGCCGGGACATAGTGATAGGTCAGTTTGACCTTCGGACTGACCGGAACGAGCAGGCTGTAGTCTGTCCTGTCCAGGGAATAAGGGCTGAATTTGGCGGACTTTTCCGTCACGTCGAAGATGAAGTAGGAGTTTCCGTAGGTGTCGAAAATCTCCCAGACACCTTCCTCGTCGGTACGCTTGCGGATGTCCTTCAGCGCAAAGCGGTGGGAATCGTCATACATCAGTTCCGGCAAAGCGATGGAACTGTGGCTGACCACTTTCCAGATCATCTGTTTTTTGGAGATGTCCAGGATGGAGAAGGTGGTGGAGGCGTCCGGGGCCATTTCCTCCCACTGGCGGTAGAGAAAGTTCTTCGAGTTGGGATTGTCCTTCTGGCACGATGCGGCCGCGATCAGCAGAGCCGGAACGAATGCGAGGTAAAGGATTCTTTTCATAGTCGGGTGATTTTTTTCAAATATAATCATTTTCTTCGAATTGTCATCCCCGAGGGTGTTTTGGCGACGCGGCGACCTCGCGGAAAGGATTTTTTTTTATCTTTGTAAGACTGTGACAAAAACGTACCTGGCGATCGATCTGAAGTCGTTCTATGCATCCGTGGAATGCGTGGAACGGGGGCTGGATGCGCTCGGGACGCATCTGGTGGTGGCCGATCCGACCCGCACCGAGAAGACCATCTGCCTCGCGGTCTCCCCTTCCCTCAAGGCCTACGGCATTTCCGGGAGGGCCCGGCTCTTCGAGGTCGTTCAGGCCGTCCGGAAGATCAACGACGAGCGGCTCCGACGGGCGCCCGGGCGCCGGTTCCACGGCTCCTCGGCAGACGCCGCCGCACTCGCCGCCGATCCCGGCCTCCGGCTCGACTACATCGTCGCGCCTCCCCGGATGGCACACTATATGTCCACCAGCGCAAAAATCTACAGCATCTACCTGCGCTACATCGCCCCCGAGGATATCCACGTCTATTCCGTGGACGAAGTCTTCATCGACGCTACCGAATACCTCCCGATGTACGGCCTCTCCGCCCACGACCTGGCGATGAAACTCGTCCGCGAGGTCCTCGCCGAGACCGGCATCACCGCCACGGCGGGCATCGGCACCAATCTCTACCTCGCCAAGATCGCGATGGACATCGAGGCCAAGCACTCCCCGCCCGACAAGGATGGTGTCCGGATCGCCGCCCTCGACGAGATGACCTATCGGCAGAAGTATTGGAACCACCTGCCGCTCACCGACTTCTGGCGCGTCGGCAAAGGTACGGTCGCCCGCCTTGCGAGCGCCGGACTCCTCACGATGGGCGACATCGCCCGCTGCTCCCTCGGGAAACCGTGGGAGCGCCACAACCCCGAAGTGCTCTATCGGCTCTTCGGCGTCAACGCCGAGCTTGTCATCGACCACGCCTGGGGCTGGGAGCCCTGCACGATGGCCGACATCAAGGCCTATCGTCCGGAAGGGAGCAGTCTTTCCAGCGGTCAGGTCCTCAAGGAGCCCTATACCTTCGACAAGGCCCGTATCGGCATCCGGGAAATGGCCGACACCCTTGTGATGGATCTCCTGGAAAAGCACCTTGTCACCGACCAGATCGTCATTTCCGTCGGATACGACACGGCGCTTCCCAAAGGGTGGAACGGCGACCTGACGAAGGATTATTATGGCAGGCAGGCCCCGAAACCCGCCCACGGCAGCGCCAACCTCGGCGGCCACACATCCTCCCTCAAGATGATCGCGGACGCCGTCACGGGCCTGTTCGACCGCATCGTCAATCCCCGGCTTTACGTCCGGCGGATGTATGTGGTCGCGAACCATACCATCCCCGAAGACCGGGCCGGCGGCATCCAGCTCGACCTTTTCGAAGAGGCGCCCGATACGGCCAAGGAGAAAAGCGCGCAGGAAGCCATCCTCGCCATCCGCCGCAAATTCGGCAAGAACGCCATCCTCAAGGGTATCGACTTCGAGGATGGAGCCACCACCATCGAACGCAACCAGCAGATTGGAGGACACAAAGCGTGAATCCGTACGAAGACATTATCCATCTCCCCCATCCCGAGCCGCCGCGGAACCATCCGCGGATGAGCCGTCTCGACCGGGCCGCCCAGTTCGCGCCTTTCGCCGCGCTCACGGGCTTCGGCGCGCAGATCACCGAGACCGCGCAGGGAGAGATGAACAAAGACGAATACAATTACGAAGACTATGATTAATATCTACACCCTCACATCCCCGCTCCACGACAGGGAGCGGATCGCCCGCATCTCGGACGAATTCCTCGGCAGCGTGTTCCCGCAGGGCGGATACACCTTCCATGAAAACGACTTTTCCACCTATGGCTCCGGCGGCCCGGACCTCATTTTCGTCCGCACCGGCGGCGCCGAAGGGCAGTTCCTGCAGGTCGTTCCTGACCTCTTCAAGCGGGGCGCAAGGCACTTCCTGCTGCTCACATCCGGAGGCAATAACTCCCTCGCCGCCTCGATGGAAATTCTGTCTTTCCTCGGCAAAGTGGGCCTCAGCGGTGAAATCCTGCACGGCTCGCCGGCCTACATCCGCGGGCGGATCGACGCTCTTCAGCTCCTCCAAGATGCGCGTGAGCGGCTAAGCGGGCTTCGACTCGGCGTCCTGGGCGCTCCGTCCGACTGGCTGATCGCCAGCGACGTCGACCCCGAGGCCGTCCGCGAAGGGCTCGGTATCGAGTTCGTGGAGGTCCCGATGCGGGAGGTCAAGGATGCGGTCGCGAAGGCGGCCCCCGCCGCCGTGCCGCTTCCCGACGGCGCCGTGAAAAACGCCCCGGAAGCGGTCCGTAAGGCGATCCCGGGTGCGGAGCAGATCTACGGCGGCCTCAAGACGATTGTTGAAGAAAGACGGCTGGACGGCTTCACGCTCCGGTGCTTCGACCTGCTCGGCGATGTGGGAAATACCGGCTGCCTCGCGCTGGCGAAATTCAACGCGGACGGCATTCCCGCCGGCTGCGAGGGCGATATCCCCGCCCTTCTCTCGATGACGGTGGCGAAGGTGGCGACGGGGCATACCGGTTTTATGGCGAATCCTTCCCGGATCGATCCCGAAACGGGAGAGATCGTCTTCGCCCACTGCACCATTCCGCTGGACATCGTCGACAAGGTAGAACTCGATACGCATTTCGAGTCGGGCATCGGTGTCGGCATTCGCGGTCATTATCCCGAGCAGGATGTCACCGTATTTAAAATTTCAGGCGACCTCTCGCAGGCGTTCATCGCGGAGGGACGCCTCGTCCGCAATCTCTCCGAACCCGATCTCTGCCGCAGCCAGATCGTCCTGCAACTCGACGAGCCCGCGCTGGCACGGGACTACTTCCTCAAGAAGCCCGTCGGCAACCACCACATCATCGTTCCCGGCCGCTGGAAGGCCCTGCTGACGGAGCTTCTCCCCCATCAGCACCATTGCTGCGGAGGCGGTCACGGTCACGGAGGCGGCGGCCATCACGGCGGCGGATGCTGCGGCGGTCATCATCACTGATGGCCGGAATCGATTTTTTGATTATTTTTGCAAATAACCGACTTGAATGATATGGACGATTTGAATCTGACCCCCGCACCGGACTACAGCGATCCGGGATTCGATCCGGCACCGGGCACGACTCCGCTCTCGGCTCCCGTCACGGAGCCCGCCGCTCCTATGACCACCGAACCCGCCGCGACTCCGGCTCCCGAACCGGTCGCCACGCCGGAACCTCCCGCCGCTCCCAGACGCCCCGCACTGGCGCATCTTCCGGGCGAAGAGCCTTCCCCGAAACCCGAGGCGCCCGTTACAAAGCCGGCTGAACAACCACCCGTCGCCCGACCGGCGGAGCCTGCCCCTCAGCCCCCGGTGACGGCCGCTATGCCCGCGCCGACCCCGGCATCATCCTCCCGCAGCGACTTCTTCCTCCCGCCGCACAGGAGCATCATGCCCTGGGCCATTTTGACAACGCTTTTCTGCTGCCAGCTCGGAGGCCTCATTTCCATCATCCTGTCCGCCAAATCCAACAGTCTGTACAGCCAGGCCTTCTACATGTCATCGGATCCGATGCAGCGAATGATGCTGTACGAGCAGTCGGAAAGCAAGAATAAACAGGCCAGACTGTGGATTATCCTGAGCCTGCTCTTTGGAATTGCCGTGATGGCTGCCGTCATGATAGCGGCGGTTGCAAGCACGGAGTTATAGCCCCAGCCGCGTTTTCCGGATGTCCAGCCCGGGATCGATGTGGATGCGGCTGCAGGGACGGCTATACCGGAAGCAGTTGATTTCGTGCCCCATCCCCGTTTCGCTTTCCAGCCCGCAGATGACTCTCAAGGCCCGCTCCTCAAAAGGGAGCGGTTCCTTTTTTTCGGGCAGGATGATGACCTGGTTGCCCACGGCGGAATAATGCTCGACCATGTGCGTGACGTCCTCGTTCAGCAGGCGGATGCAACCGTGGCTGCGGCGTCCGTGGGCGATGGAAGAGGGACTGTTGGTGCCGTGGATGCCCACCCCGGCGACGCCGGGCACTTTGAGCGCGTGGTAATACGGCCCGAACATCCGGAATTCCGAGGTGCGGAGATTGAGTTTCCTCAGGTCTGATATGCGCCAGATCCTGAACGGCTTTCCGGGCCAGGATTCCGGCGTGCGGCAGTCGCCCTCGTGGACCTTCTGCCCGCGGATGGCCGACAGGCAGCAGGGATAGGCGGCCAGGAGGACCGTGTCCTGCCGGCGCTTCTCATAGACGCAGATATGCTCCTGATGGATTTTGGAGATGACGAAGAACACGCTGTCGCGGCAGAGAGGCCTCTCTTCGAAAACCCGCCGGACGGGCAGTCCGAGCGAGTCCCTGTCGAAGGTGAGGGCCACCTTTAAGGAATCCGCCCATCCCTCCGCGAAAAGGAGGGTGGGCAGAAACAGCAGCGTCATCAGGAGCGTTTTTCTCATCAATACTTGAAACTGGAGCCGCCGACGAATTCGCGCAGGAGGGAGGTCGGCGGGATCTCCTTGTCGGAGACCGGGCAGAAGTACGAGAGGAATTTGCGGAGCCGGTCGGCCTCGCTGTATTCCGGACAGTTTTTCGGTACGGTGCCGAGGATCTGTTCCGCGTGGTTGCGCAGGACAGCGAATTCCACCAGGTAGGCGGAATTGAACAGCACGTCGGCCGTCTCCTGGTAAGGATAGATCCACTTCACCTCGCTGCGGCGGACGTTGGGCCACTGGCGGATGGTCTCGCGGGCCGTGAAAGCGCCTTTGTTGAAGTCGCGCACGATCCGCCGGAGCAGCCGGTTGTCGCTCGTGGGGATGCAGTTGTGGTCGTCCAGCGAGATGCTCGTGATGGTGTTGATGAAGATCTTGTACTGGCACGACGGGTCGACATGCGGCAGCAGCATCGTGTTGAGCGCGTGGATGCCCTCGATGAGGAGCACGGTGCCCGGAGCGTAACGGATCTTCTTGCCGTTGAATTCCCGGAGACCGGTCACGAAGTTGTATTCCGGCATCTCGACCTCTTCCCCGGCCAGGTACCGCATCACGTCCTGTTCCAGATAGGCGTGGTCGACGGTGTCGAAGCCGTCGAAGTCGAAACTGCCGTCCGGGAAGCGCGGCGTATCCTCGCGGTTGACGAAGTAATCGTCCGTCGAGAAGAATACGGGCCGCAGGCCGCAGGCCTTGAGCTGGACGCTGAGGCGGCGGCAGACCGTCGTCTTGCCGCTGGAGGAAGGACCGGTGATGAGGACGATCCGGACCGGATGCTCTCCGTAATAGCGCTTATAGATGTCTTCGGCGATCTGGACGATCTTTTTCTCCTGCAGGGCCTCGGACACCTGGATCAGGTCGCTGGCGAGGCCTTTCTGGCAGGCCAGGTTGACGTCGCCGACGTTGCCGAGTCCCATGATCTTATTCCAGTGCTCGTTCTCCATCATCACGTCGAAGGTCTTGGGCTGCTCGTAGAACGGGGCCAGGTCTTCGGGATGATGGCGGTCGGGCAGGCGCAGGAGCATTCCGTGACGGTATTTGGACAGGTCCCAGACCTTGAGATAGCCGGTGCTGGGCACGAGCGCGTCGTAGAAATAATCGGGCGTGCCGTCGAGGGTGTAATAATTGATGTAGACGCGGCCGCTGGTCTCGAGGAGTTTGACCTTGTCGGCATATCCCATCTTCTGGAATACCGCGATGGCGTCCTCGATGCGGGCCTCGTGCCGGTGGAAGTCGACGTCTTTCTCCACCAGTTCCTTCATCCGATCGCGGATCCGGTCGACCTCCTCGTCCAGCAGCGGCGATCCGTCCGTCTTGCTCAATTCGCAGAAGAAGCCCTTGGAAACGGGGCGGCGGAGCCGGATCTTGCAGTCGGGGAACAGATCCCTCGCCGCCTTGCAAAGGAGGAAGCAGAGGGAACGGCTGTAGGTGGAGCGGCCCGTGTAGGTGCGGTAGTCGAGGAATTCGACGTCGCGGCTGTTGAATACGCGGAATTTGAGTCCCTCGGAGACGTTGTTGACCTTGGCGGAAAGGATGGGGTACGGTTTGTCGAACTCGAAACCCTGCAGTACTTCCAGCAAGGTGGTGCCCTCCCGGAAACTCCGGGAGGTGCCCGTGTTCTTGCAGAATACCTTGATCATGATGCGGGTACGGGATTACAGGGTAACGGGCGTGGCGGGCGTTTCAGCGGGCTGCGGCTCCGCGGGAGTCTCGATCTTCTCCTGGATCTTCTCGACCTTCTGGTCGATGGCCTCGACTTTCTGTCCTGCCTCCTCGGCCTTGCGCTCCATCTCCTGGATCTTCTCGACCTGCTCCTTCATCTGGGCCTCCGCCTTGACGGCCTTCTCGGCTTCCTTGAGATCGCTCTTGGCCTCCTTTACCTTGGCCTCGGCCTCCTTCTGGGCGGCCTGGCTGGCCTTGATGCTGGCCTGATGGTTCTTGTTCTCGGCCTGGATGGACTTGATCTCGCCCATCTTGGCCTTGATGTCGGCCTGATGCCGCTTGATCAGATCCTTGTTGGCGTTGACTTTCTGCTGGTCGGCCTTGATCTCGGCGTCGATGGCGCGAATTTCCGCCTCGATGGTGCGGACGGTCTCGAAGGAGACGTCGTTGCCGTTGTAGTTCTTGTTCTTCAGAAGGTCTTTCTGGGATTTGAGCTGGCTCTTCTTGAGTTTGAGGACCTCTTTGCTGGCCTTCACTTTCTCAAGGATCTGCTTGTTGGCGTCCTGAATGATGCCGATCTCGCGCTTGGAGGCCTCGATGTCCGTCTTGCAGGCGGAGATGGACTGCTTGTTGGCGTTGATGGCGTCTTTGCTGGCGTTCACCTGGGCCTTGGTCTCCTGGGCCTGGGCCTGGGCTTCCTTTTTGGCCTGGTTGACGGCCTCCTGGCTTCTCTGGGCGGCGAGTTCCGCCTCCGTGGGAACGTTGTTCTGGGCGAATGCGGCGATGCTCGTCAGGAGTGCGGCCGCGAGAAGAAAGAATCTGACCTTATTCATAATTGTTAAAATATAGTTCGTCATATCGAATTCACAAATTTACATTTTTTTCACCAAATGACAAGGGCTGTTTTTGTTTTGGCACAATTTTTCGATATCTTTGCACCCGAAAAATTGTAACACAAATGAAACATTTGTTCCTTTCGACAGTGCTGTTTCTTCTCTGTGCCGGGTTCGTGTCGGCCCAGGAACAGATTGAAAATATGAAATTCGACCATTGGTACAAGAAGGGCGGGCAGTGGTTCGCCGCATCCGGTCCCACCGAACGGGTCTGGGGAACGGCCAACAAGGGCCTCAGCCTTCTGGGCATGAACGGGACCACTCCGGACGAGGAGTTCGTCGCGGTCCCGGGGCCTGGCAAGAAGGCGGCTAAGCTGACGAGCCGGAATGTGCTGTGGGCTTTTGCCGCCGGAGCGCTCTATACCGGCAGCTGGGGCAAGCTGATCGGCACCAAGGGTGCGGAGATTCACTGGGGAATCCCCTTCCATTCCCGCCCGGTCGCCCTCAAAGGTTATTACTGCTACAAGCCCGTCGTTATCAATTACGCCCGCAAACCGTTCCTGCACCGAAAGGGACAGATGGACAGGGGAAACATCCAGGTCTTCCTGGGCGACTGGGACACTCCGGTCCGCATCAACACCGTCACGGAAACCTTCCTTTCCGATGACGATCCCCACATCATCGGCCACGGCAAGGCCCGGTTCACCAAAGATACCGGCGGCTATGTCCGGCTCCATCTCGATATCGACTACCGCGACGAGCGCACGCCGAAGTACGTCATCATTGTCGCTACCCCGTCAGACTGTGGCAACTACTTCACCGGCGGCGACGGCTCCACCCTCTGGCTGGACGAACTGAAATTCGCCTACTAGACAAAAAAATGGCCGGGACGACCCGGCCATTGCATTAAAGCGTCACTTCCTGCGAGAGGACGATGTCCTCCGAGGAGCGGCCGATCTCGATGCGGTATCTGCCCGAGTCGAAAGCCCAGTCGTGCAGGTCGACATCGTAGAAGGAGAAGGCCCTCAGGTCGAGGTGGACCTTGACGGAAGCGCTGCCGCCCTTCGGGACGAACACTTTCTGATATTCCTTGAGCTCGCGGGCGGGACGGAGAATCTTCGGATCCACGGGGGCGATGTAAACCTCCGCGACCTCTTTCGCATCCACCTTTCCGGTGTTGCGGACCGTGAAGGAGATGTCGAATCCGTCGACGGAAGGCGTTACCGCCAGGTCGGCATAGTCAAAGGTGGTATAGCTCAGGCCATAACCGAACGGATACAGCGGCTTGAGGCCGAAATGCTCCGCACCGCGGTAGCCGAGGAAAACGCCTTCTGAATATTCGGTATACTGATAGCGCTCGAAACGGCGGGCATGCCGGGTTCCCTCCTTGCCCTTGAAAGCGGTCATCGTGGGATGATAGGAAGCGAAGGCCGGGTTGTTCTCCAGCGTTCCCCAGCAGGTGAACGGAAGTTTGCCGGAAGGAACGACCTTGCCGGTGAGGATTTCCGTCACGGCGGTGCCCAGATCCTGGCCGTCGTACCAGGCCATCAGAATGGCGGAGGCGCGGTCCTGCCATTTCGACATATCCACTTCTCCCCCGCTCACGACGACGACGATGACGTTCCTGTTGTTGTCCAGGGCCATTTCGATCAAGGCGTCCTGATTGTCGGGAAGGAAGAATTCGCGGTCATGGCCCTCTCCTTCGGTCTTCTTGGTGTAGCCGACGGCGACCACCACGGCGGACGCCTTGCGGATCGCGCCGAGGTCATACGAGCCGAAACTGGGCTCCAGGCAGGTGACGTCGAATTTCTTGGGATCGAGTTTCGCCACGGCGTCCTTGATGGTGATGCTCCTTCCCTCGATGGGATGCACCTCGCCGCTGCCGCCGCCGCAAGGCATGATGTCCGTCATCGGGCCGAGCACGACCACGGGGTTCTTCTTGCCGCCCTTGAGCGGAAGCGCACCCTCGTTCTTCAGCAGGACGGGCGCCTCGACGGCGATGTCATAGCAGGCTTTGCGGGACTCCTCGCTGTCCTCGGGGATGGAGGTGTCCTTGACGCTTTTCTCCAGGAATCCGAAGGCGATTAGGGTCTGTACGATGTGCTGCACCTTTTCGTCCAGTTCGGCTTCGGAGATGACGCCGTTGGCCAGGAGGTTCTTGAGAATGTCTTCCTTATAGATAAGAGGACGCGGCATCTCGAGGTCGAGTCCGCCCTGGAAGCAGCCGAGGGTGGAATAGGTCGAGACCCAGTCAGACATCACGATGCCCTCGAAGCCCCATTTTTCACGGAGATTCTCCTTGATGAGCCAGGAATTCTCGGGAGCGTGCTGGCCGTTGACCATATTATAACTGGTCATAATGGCGCCGACCTTGCCCTTCTCGACCGCTTTGCGGAAGGTCTCGAAGTAGATTTCGTTCATCGTACGCTCGTCGGCGACGGAGCTGATGCCATGACGGTCGAATTCGCTGTTGTTGAGCGCGAAGTGCTTGATGGTGGCGATGACGCCCTGCTCCTGCATGCCCAGGATATACTGCAGGGCCGTTTCAGAGGCCAGATAGGGATCCTCTCCGAAGTACTCGAAGTTGCGTCCGTTCAGGGCGCTGCGGTAGATGTTGACGCCGGGTCCGAGCATGATCGCCACGCCGCGGGCGCGGGCGTCACGGCCGATTCCCTGTCCCATCAGGTGGGCCGCATCGCGGTTCCAGCTGGCTGCGGCCGCTACGCCGCAGGGATAGAGCGTGCTGTGGGTCCTGTTGCGGACACCCTGCGGACCGTCGGCCATCAGGAGCTGCGGCAGCCCGACGCCGGGCACCGCCTTGATGCTGAAGCCGTCCTCATCGCCGGAGATGTATCCGATTTTCTCCTCGAGCGTCATTTTGGAAACGATCTCGGCGGCCCGGGCCTTGACCTCGGGGGTGATTTCCTGGGCAAGGAGACTTGCCGTGCAGGCGCAGAGCGCCGCGGTTAGAAGAAATAGTCTTTTCATAGAAATTAGAAATTAAAATAGTCTTTGTAATCGACGGCGGGCCGTTCGCCATCCTCGGTGCCGGGTTCGCTGAATTCCGGATTCAATTCTTCGGTCTCCATCTCCGCGAGGGCGTTCCGGGCCGAGGCGGAACCGGCGTTGGCCGCGTTGGTGTACCACTGGCGGGCCTTGTAGCGGTCGATTTCGGTGCCGATGCCCTTCCTGTAGCATTCTCCCAGGTTGTACTGGGCGTTCATCTGGCCGAACATCGCGGCGATCTGATAGGCCTTGAAGGCGCTGAGCGAATCCACTTCGCAGCCGCGTCCGTTCTCGTAGCAGGTGCCGAGCCGGTTGATGGCGAGCAGGTTGCCTACCGAGGAGGCGCTCCGGTAAAGGGAAAGCGCCTCGTTCTGGTTCTGGGATACGCCCCAGCCGTTGCGGTAGCAGTCGGCGAGACGAAGGGCGGAAACCGCGTCGCCCGCATCAGCGGCCTTCTCAAGGAAAGGAAGGGCGCGCTCGTACTGCTTGGCGTCGAAATAGCGGTCGGCCGTAAGGACGGCGCCCGCCGCGCTGCCTTTCTCGGCGGCTTCCTCATAGTACTGTGCGGCCCGGTCGGCGTCTTTCTCCACACCGGTCCCCTCCGCATAGCAGCGGCCCATCAGATAGATCGCTTCGGCGTCTTCGCCCTCTGCGGCCGAGTTCAGGAGCGGCATCGCCTTCTCCACTTCGCCCAGCGCGAGGTAGCGCTCCGCAAGGATGCGCAGCGTCACGGGGCTGTTTTTCTTCCGGAGAATCGTATAGGCCAGCCGGCCGATCTCCGGGTAGAGCGCCTTCTGTCCCTCGGGATCTTCCTCGTATGCGAGGATCCGCTCTTCCAGCTGCCCGTCCGGCGTGCGGCGGAGCGTCCAGTTCTTGTATGCGTCCTTGGCGAGGATGATATAGCGCCGCGTGAGAGAAACGGCGAGGGAATCCCCTTCCGACAGGGTCAGCATCTCTTCGGTCAGGTTGCCGTCCTCGTCGTACTGATAGGTGTAGTCGCCCTTGCTGAAGTCGAAGTCTTCGAGTTTGGCGGTGAGGAGGTTGGAGGCGTCGTAACTGCAGGTCACTTTCCCCTCCGAATTGTCGATGCTGAAGCCGTCGAAGCGTCCTTTTTCGTCGTAGAGCCGGCTGAGTCCCTCTTCCTGGACCAGACGCCCGTCCTCGGAGAAGGTGGTCGTCTTGCCGCCGATGGTGAGCGAACTGACGGGGCCGTGAACGAAATAGACGCTCCGGTCGCCGCAGGGATATTTTGCAAAGAAAGCCGGCGTGATCCCGTCGCTGTAGCGGCTGGCCTGCCGGAGGGCCGGGAGATAGACGGACGCGGCCGCGACGACGCCCGCGAGGAGGAGTCCCCCGATACAGTATAATGAAATCTTGAGTCCTTTGGTCATTTACTGATAATAGAATGTTAAATCATACAAAGATAATCAATTTTACAAATACACGGCCCTGCACGGCCGATGTTTTCTCTTCATGGACTGTCGAAGCGGGGAACCGTCCCCTTCGTAATTGTTAGAAATCAAGAGTTTAGAATAATTATTTTCGTGAAAAATGATTGCAGTTCAAATTTTGTTTTTTATATTTGTACGATTTGAATTTTTTAACTCTGTACGCTTATGTACAACAACGAAAACTACGAAAGGGGTTTTGCTCCCCGCGAGAATTCGGAGGACGTCTACTCCAAGCCCGTACGGGCCGGGAAGCGGACCTACTTCTTCGATGTGAAAGCCACCAAAGGCAACAACGACCACTACCTGACGATCACCGAAAGCAAGCGGCGCACCGAACGGGACGGTTCCTTTACCTTTGACAAGCATAAGATTTTCCTCTACAAGGAAGATTTCGACAAATTCGTCGAGGGCCTTCAGGACGCCATCGCCTATATCAAGGCGAATTTCCTGAGCGAAGAAGGCGGTCCTGCGGAGGGTGATGTTTCATTTGAAGAATTGTAGCGAAGAGGTGGACAGCATTTCCCAGGCTGCCTCCTTCGTACGTTCGGTACTGAAGGAGCGGCGTCCTATTGTCGGTATTGTGTTGGGGAGCGGACTCGGGAAACTTTCCGAAAGCATCGGGGATCGCGTCGAAATCCCGTACAAATACATTCCGGGCTTCCCTGTGTCTACCGCCATCGGCCACAAGGGGGCTTTTGTGGCCGGCACCCTTGGCGGCAAGTACGTCCTTGCGATGCAGGGCCGCATCCACAGTTATGAAGGATATCCGATGGAGATGGTCGTCCTGCCCGCAAGGGTGATGGCCGCTCTCGGGATCCGGTATTTCTTCGTGTCCAACGCGGCCGGCGGGGTCAATTACGACTTCCGCATCGGCGACCTGGTGATCCTCCGGGACCACATTTCGATGATTCCCAATCCCCTCATCGGCCCCAACAGGGACGAACTCGGCCCGCGCTTCCCGGACATGACGCGCCCGTACGATCCCGCCCTGATCGCCTTGGCGAAGAAAGTGGCGGAGGCGAAAGGCATCTCCCTCCGCGAGGGCGTTTATCTGGCGGATACGGGCCCTTGCTACGAGACGCCCGCCGAATACAGTTTCTACCGCACCGTAGGCGCCGACGCCGTCGGGATGAGCACGGTGCCGGAAGTGATCGCGATGCGGCACGCCGGCATCCCTGTCTTCGGCATGTCGGTCATCACCAACGAGGCGCACGACGACTATGCGGAAGATTTCGAGAACAACGGAGACGAGGTGATCGCCGCGGCCGACCTTGCCGCCGACCGGATGACCGCCCTCTTCGCCGGAATGATAGAAGCACTTTAAATAACACTATATAATGGACCTTTTGAACAACATATACGCGGCCGCCGACAGCCTCAAAGTCAGGCTTGCGGAGCGCAAACCCGTTGTCGGGATCATTCTCGGCAGCGGCCTCGGCAAACTTGCCGCCCGGATCGAAAACCCGCTTGTCATCCCCTACCGGGAGATTCCCGGCTTCCCCGTCTCCACCGCCATCGGTCACGCCGGCAATTTCATCGCCGGTACCCTCGGCGGCAAGGAGGTGCTCGCGATGCAGGGACGCTTCCATTATTATGAAGGATACGAGATGTGGCAGGTCACCCTTCCCGTCCGGGTGATGAAGGTGCTGGGCATCCGGTATCTTTTCGTCTCCAATGCGGCCGGCGGCACCAATCCCGGCTTCACGGTCGGCGACCTGATGATCATCCGCGACCACATCAACCTCCAGCCCAACCCGCTGATCGGCCCCAATCTCGACGATTTCGGCCCCCGGTTCCCGGATATGACGCGGCCCTACGATCCCGCGCTGATCGCGCTGGCTGAGAAGATCGCCGCGGAGAACGGCATCACGCTTCAGAAAGGCGTTTATCTCTCCTGCACGGGTCCGACCTACGAGACCCCGGCCGAATACCGCTTCTACCGGAAAGTCGGCGCGGACGCCGTCGGGATGAGCACCACCCCGGAGGTGATCGTGGCGAGGCACAGCGACATTCCCGTTTTCGGCATGTCGGTCATCACGGACGTCGCGCACGATACGGACGATGAGAATTATGTGACGGACGGGGAAGCCATCGTCCGTGCCGCCAACGCCGCGGCCGACCGGATGTCGCTTATCTTCGGCCAGCTTATAGAGAGGTTGTAAAGTGGAGAATTTCGGTTATATCAGGGTGGCGGCCGCATCCCCCGTGGTGCGGGTCGCCGACGTAAAGTCCAATGTCGCCGAGATCTGCCGGATGATCGGCGAGGCCGTGGAGCGGGAAATATCGATCCTGGCCTTTCCGGAACTGTCCGTAACGGGCTACACCTGCGGCGACCTGTTCGCCAACAGCCGCCTCATCGAGGCCGCGCAGGAGGGCATCGAGACCATCCGCGCCTATACGGAAGGGCTCCGGATCGCCGTCGTCGTCGGCGCGCCGATCCGCAAGGGCAACAAGCTCTACAACTGCGCCGTCGTCATCTCCGACGGCAAGGTGGCGGGCTATTTCCCGAAGATCTACCTTCCCGACTACAACGAATTCTACGAGTCCCGCTGGTTCACCTCCGGGGCCGACTTCCTCGATGCGGGCGAAAAGACGCCCATCTTCACCATCGGCGGAGTCCCCTTCTCCGTGGAGATCTGCGAGGACCTCTGGGCACCGGTTCCGCCGTCCTCCTTCCACGCGCTCGAGGGCGCCGAGATCATTATCAACATCTCCGGCAGCAACGAAACCTGCGGCAAGCAGAAGGAGCGTCGCCGCATCGTCATCAGCCAGAGCGCCCGGACCTTCTCCGGCTATGTATACGCTTCCAGCGGATATGGCGAGTCCACGCAGGACGTGGTCTTCGCCGGATCCTCGATGATCTGCGAGAACGGCCGGATGCTCGCCGAGAACGAGCGCTTCTCCACCGGGTCGACGATGATCGTCTCGGACATCGACATCGAGTCGCTCCGCGCCCTTCGCCAGAAGCAGAGTTCCTTCGCCATCGTATCCCCGGACGGCAACAGAGGCACCGCCTATAGCCGCAATTTCGACATCATCGACCTCGGGGCGGCGCCCGCCACCGATTTCGGCGCGCGTCTCCTCCGGGACATCGACCCTCATCCGTTCCTCGTCAAGGGACGGGAGGACGAAGTGGACTCCCTCTGCCGGGAAATCCTCGACATCCAGACCCTCGGCCTCGCCACCCGCCTCGACCACATCAAGGCCAAAAAGGCCGTCCTGGGTATCTCTGGCGGGCTCGACAGCACCCTGGCCCTCCTGGTCACGGTCCTGGCTTTCGACAAACTGGGACTCCCCCGCTCCGGGATCCTCGGCATCACGATGCCCGGGCTCGGGACCACCGCCCGCACGAAAGACAACGCGGTCGACCTGATGGCCCGGCTGGGCGTCACCTCCCGCGAGATTTCCATCGCGGAAGCCGTCGAGCGGCATTTCCGTGACATCGGGCACGACGGCGTCACCAAGGACATTACTTATGAGAACGCCCAGGCGCGTGAGCGCACGCAGATCCTGATGGACGTTGCCAACGCCGAAGGCGGCCTCGTCGTCGGCACCGGCGACCTCAGCGAACTCGCCCTCGGCTGGTGCACCTACAACGGCGACCATATGTCGATGTACGGGGTCAACGCCTCCGTTCCCAAGACCCTGGTCCGCCAGCTGTGCACCTGGGCTGCGGACAAGATGTTCCCGGAGGCCGGCGACACGCTGAAGGACATCGTCGCCACCCCGATCAGTCCCGAACTCAAGAAAGAGCAGTCCGGGCGGATCACCCAGCTGACCGAGGATGTCATCGGGCCGTACGAACTCAACGACTTCTTCCTCTATCACTTCCTGCGGTTCGGCGCCTCCCCCGCGAGACTGCGCTTCCTGGCAGGCAAGGCATTCGACGGCGTGTACGACGACGCCACCATCCACAAGTGGCTCCGGAATTTCCTCCGCCGTTTCTTCGCCCAGCAGTTCAAGCGCTCCTGCCTGCCGGACGGGCCCAAGGTCGGACCGGTATCGCTCTCGCCCCGCGGCGACTGGCGGATGCCCTCCGATGTGAAAGGAGACAGTTTTTTTGAAAAAATTTGAATTATTCGATACAGATTGTTAAATTTGCAGAGTTAAGGATTTTTTTGCGAAATGCTGGAAAACGTCAGAAAGAGCATTCAGAATCTCATCGCCCTCTACGAGGCGGAAAAAGCCGAAGCCGCAAGGCTCAGGGCCGCCCTCGCCGAGAGCAACGGAGCAAAGGAATCCTACAGGAAACGTATAACCGAATTAGAAGAGCAGATAGATAACCTCAAGCTTACCGCCGCGTTTACAAACGGCGGCAGCGGCGACACCGGAGCGAGGGAGAAGATAGAGCGGATGATCCGGGAGATCGACAGATGCATTTCCATCATAGAGGAAAGTTAAGGTATGGATCAGAAGGTTACCATCAATGTCGACGGACGTCCCTACGTCCTCAAGGCGTCCTCCCCGGAGCAGGAAGAGAGGATCCGGCTCGCCGCGCGGTATGTCAGCGCGAAGCTGGTCAATCTCTCGGCCCGCTTCCCCCGGAGGCCGTATGACGACATCCTTACCTTCATCGCCCTCAACGAGTGCATCTCCCGCATCGAAAGCGGTCAGAGCCTGGAAGCGTTCCAGAAGGAAGCGGACGCGCTCGCCGCGGAGACAGAGGCATATATCGCGGAGGCAAAGAAAAAGTAGCCGTCAGATCCTCTTGCTGAAAACAACAAGTACTCCGGTACCGGGTTTTCTCAGACCAGGGATGACAGGCCCCAAAGTTACCTTCGGGAATTCCGCCGGGAGGCGGGACGTGGGAAGTTAGAAACTGGTCGGATCCCAAATCTTATTTTTAAGATTTTCTGACACAGACGCTGACGGCTTTTTTATACGATCGGGACGGTTCCTGGACGGGACCGCCCCGGTTTGTTTTGAAATGTTGTAATTAATTTAATGATATTTATGGAATACGTATTTTTATCGATAGGACTCGTGGCCGGGGTTGTGCTCGGCTTCCTCATCCATCTGATCATCGTCAGGACCGCCCTCAAGGGCCGGAAGGAAGAGATCCTCGCCCAGGCCGAACTGGAAGGGGAAAAGATCAAGAACGACAAGATCCTCCAGGCGAAGGAGAAGTTCCTCAATCTCAAGAGCGAGCACGACAAGGCCTTCAACGAGCGCAACAACCAGATCCGCGAAGCCGAAAACCGCATCCGCCAGAAGGAGAACGCCGTCAACCAGCAGACCGGCGAACTGCAGCGCAGACAGAAAGAGCTGGACACGATGAAGGCCTCCCTCACCTCCCAGCACGAGGCCCTCGACCGCAAGGCCGCGGAGTATGAGAAACTCAGCGCCGAAGCCAACCGCCAGATCGAGAGCATCGCCGGCCTTTCCGCCGCGGAAGCCAAGAACATCCTGATGGAGAACATGAAGGCGGAAGCCCGTACCGAGGCCCAGGCCTACATCAACGATACGATGGACGAGGCCCGGCTCAACGCCGCCAAAGAAGCCAAGCGCATCGTCATCAACACCATCCAGCGCACCGCCACGGAAACGGCCATCGAGAACGCCGTCACCACCTTCCCGATCGAGAGCGACGAGATCAAGGGCCGCATCATCGGCCGCGAGGGACGCAACATCCGCGCCCTGGAGGCCGCTACGGGCGTGGAGATCGTCGTGGACGACACGCCGGACGCCATCCTGCTATCCGCCTTCGACCCGGTTCGTCGCGAGGTGGCCCGCCTGGCCCTGCATCAGCTCGTCATCGACGGCCGCATCCATCCGGCCCGCATCGAGGAAGTGGTGGCGAAAGTCAAGAAGCAGCTCGAGGATGAGATTCTCGAGACCGGCAAGCGCACCTGCATCGACCTCGGCATCCACGGAATGTCGATGGAGCTCGTCCGCCTGATCGGCCGCATGAAATACCGTTCTTCCTACGGGCAGAACCTCCTGCAGCACTCGCGCGAAGTGGCGAACATCTGCGCCATCATGGCCTCCGAACTGGGCATGAACCCGAAGATCGCCAAGCGGGCGGGCCTCCTGCACGATATCGGCAAGGTCTCCGAAGAAGAGCCTGAGCTCCCGCACGCCATACTGGGTATGCAGCTTGCCGAGCAGTACAAGGAGAAGCCCGAGATTTGCAACGCCATCGGTGCCCACCACGAGGAGATCGAGATGACCTCTCTGATCGCTCCGCTCGTGATGGTCGGCGACGCCATCTCCGGCGCCCGTCCCGGCGCCCGCCGCGAGGTGATCGAATCCTACATCAAACGGCTCAAGGGGATGGAAGACCTCGCCCAGTCCTATCCGGGCGTGACCAAGGCCTACGCCATCCAGGCCGGCCGCGAACTCCGCGTCATCGTAGGTGCGGAGGAAGTGACCGACGCCGAGGCGGCCGCCCTTTCCGGCGAGATCGCCAAGAAGATCCAGGACGAGATGACCTATCCCGGCCAGGTGAAGATTACCGTGATCCGCGAGACCCGATCGGTTGCGTATGCGAAGTAGACCTGTCCTCTGCCTGCTGCTCCTGCTTTGTGGTTTCGTCGCATGGGGGCAGACACCTTCCGTTTCCTGGAAGGTGAAGGCCGAGCCGTCCGGCGAGGGACAGTACGCCCTGGAGTTTACGGGGGCCATCGCCGACGGATACCATATCTACGGAGCCGGTGTCCCGTTCCAGGGGCCTTCGGTCGAGTATACGGACGCGGAGGCGGACGGGACGCTGGAGAATGCCTCCGAAGGCGTCGAGGAGGACGGCAGTCTTGTTTTCTACAGGAAAGCCGTATATCGACAGGTAGTCCGGGCCGAAGGGAAAAGCGTCAGCGGCACCCTTACGTGGATTGCCTGTAGCGGCAACGAGTGCGGGATGCCGGAGGATTATTCCTTTACGGTACCGGTATCTCCGGCGCGGAGCGGGTCTTCCCGCGGGCTCTGGGCGCTGATTCTGGAAGCCCTGCTCTGGGGCTTTGCAATGCTGCTAACCCCTTGTGTGTTCCCGATGGTGCCGATGACGGTGTCCTTCTTCCTGAAGGGTTCGACCTCCCCGGCGGCGGGTCGGTTCAAGGCCTTTATGTACGGGCTGTTCATCGTCCTTCTATACACGGTGCCCATTTCGGTCATCATCCTGCTGACGCGTCTCATCGGCGGAGAAGCGGTGACGACGGACATCTTCAACTGGATCGCCACGCACTGGCTGCCGAACCTGCTGTTCTTCATCGTCTTCATGGTCTTCGCCGCCTCTTTCTTCGGGGCGTTCGAACTGACGCTTCCCGCCTCGTGGACCAACAAGGCCGATGCCGGATCGGACCGGAAAGGCCTTGCCGGCGTCTTCTTTATGGCGCTGACCCTCGTACTGGTGTCCTTCTCCTGCACGGGGCCGATCGTGGGCACGGTCCTCATCAAATCGACGGCCGGTGAATTCTGGACGCCGATGGTGACAATGCTCGCCTTCTCGGTCGCCTTCGCCCTTCCTTTCACCCTGCTGGCGCTGTTCCCGTCGCTGCTGAAGAAGCTGAAAAGCGGCTCCTGGCTCGGCGGGGTCAAGAAGGTGCTGGGCTTCGTAGAACTCGCCCTGGGCCTGAAATTCCTTTCCGTCGCCGACCAGACCTATCACTGGGGCATCCTGGACCGCGAGGTCTATCTGGCGCTCTGGATCGTGATTTTCACGCTCCTGGGCCTCTATCTGCTGGGACTGATCCATTTCAAGGACGATCCCGAGCGGCGGCCGCTGAACCTGGTGAAGCTGGTGCTGGCCATCGTGGACCTCGCCTTCGTCGTGTATCTGATCCCCGGAATGTGGGGCGCTCCGCTCAAGGCCCTTTCCGGTTATCTGCCTCCGCTGGAGACGCAGGATTTCATTCTGGGATCCACGGACAGGCCGGGAATGACGGAAGAAGGAGCCGGAGAGGCCGATGTCGCATCTCTCATCTCCCTCCCCCACGGGCTCGTCGGCTATACCTCGCTCGACGAGGCGCTCGCCGCCGCACAGGTTTCGCACAAGCCTGTGTTCGTGGATATTACGGGGCACGGATGCGTCAATTGCCGCGAGATGGAGGCGCGTGTCTGGAGCGATCCGGAAGTGCTTTCGCAGCTCCGGGATGACTTCATCCTCGTCGCGCTCTACACCGACGACAAGATGCGTCTGCCCGAATCGGCCTGGGTCACGACCGAGGGAGGCACGGTCCTCAAGGATGTCGGCCGGGTCAATTCCTACTTCGTGAAACGTCGCTTCGGCGTCAACGGTCAGCCCAATTATGCCATCCTCTCCCCCTCCGGCGAACAGCTCGCCCCGATGCGCGGCTACGACCTTGACGCCTCCGCCTTCGCCGCCTGGCTCCGCACCGCGAAGGACTCCCTTTAAACAAGTATTCTCAAAGCGTAGGGAAGTACAGGTCTGAAAACCTGTGGCCGCCCGTGGCCTCATGAACGGGAGGGGCCCGCCGGTCTCATTTGCAGCGCAAATGCATACGGTGGGAGGGACGGAGGATCGAAGATCCGGAGGGTTCTTCAGGCCTGTACTTCCCGAAGCGGCTGGAGCATTGACTTGATTTTAGGAATAAGGAGAGAATAGATGTAGTTCTCCTCCATGAAGTGCGTGCCGTCGTACAGGGCGTAGGAGCCGGGGCCGAAGTACTTGATCCATTTACGGAGACTGACGACACCGCTGCGGCGGTAATGGTCCCGCTTGCCGATAAAGGCGAAAGCGGGGTCCGCGTCGGCATTCAGCAGCGGGGTGCCCTGCAGGGCCTTGCGACCGTGAGAAGGGTATTTGCGGAGAATGCGGAACCGGAAATCCAGCACCTGGCGGTCTCCTTCGCGGGGCTTCCATATCCGGTTGAAAAGGAAGCGGAAGCCGGGAATCAGCGAAAGGCCGGCGAGCAGGCCGATGCGGGCGGGAGCGCCCAGGGACGGAGATACGTACAGGTGCGGGACGCCGCGGATCCGAAGGGCCTGGATGCTTCCGAGAGACTCCCCTATGACAAGGTCCGGCCGGACTTCCTCCACCCAGGAGGCGATCTGCGCCGCACCTTCGTCCGGATCGAAACTGTAGGTCCGGATGACGACATCCGCCTCAGCGGCAAGCTTTTCGGCGAGAATCTTCGGGATGCGGCTGTCCGCGCCGCCGCCCATGCCGTGTATGTAGAGTATCGTTTTCATGGCGGTTCCTTTTGCAAAAATAAACATTTTTATGTAGATTTGTCAATTGTAAACATAAAACGAATCGATATGAGAGTACGCAGCATCCTCGCGGCCGCGGCCGCACTGTTCCTGACGGGAACCCTCGCCACGGCCCAGCCGGGCTCTTCACGTCCCGTCGCCAAAAATTATGAATTCAAGACGCTCAAGCAGATCCCCGTCACTTCCGTCAAAGACCAGAACCGCAGCGGCACCTGCTGGTGCTTCTCCGCCCTGTCTTTCCTCGAGTCCGAGGTCATCAAGGCCAAGAGCATCACCGACTCCACCAAATATCCCGACTTCTCCGAGATGTACATCGTGCGCAACGCCTACCACGACCGCGCCATCAAATATGTCCGCCTGAACGGCCACCTCGGCTTCAGCGCCGGCAGCGGCTTCGGCGACGTGCTGGAAGTCATCCGCGACTACGGCCTGGAGCCCCAGAGCGCCTTCACCGGGATGAATTACGGTACCGAGCTCCCCGTACAGGGCGAACTGGACGCGGCCCTCAAGGGCTATGTCGACGGCATCGTCAAAAATCCCAACCGTACCCTCACGCCCAACTGGATCAAGGGCTTCGACGGCATTATGGACGCCTATCTCGGCGACATTCCCGCCACCTTCACCGTCGACGGCGTTTCCTATACCCCCGCCTCTTACCGTGACGCGATGGGCATCAATCCCGACGACTACGTCAACATCTCCTCCTTCACCCATCATCCGTTCTATACCCAGTTCGTGATCGAGGTGGAAGACAACTGGCGCTGGTCCACGGCCTGGAACCTCCCGCTCGACGAGATGATGCAGGTCATTTACAACGCCCTCGAAAACGGCTATACGGTGGCCTGGGGCGGTGACGTCAGCGAGCCGGGCTTCACCCGCGACGGTCTCGGCGTCCTTGTCAAGGCCAAGGGATCCACGAGCGGCTCCGACAAGGAGCGCTGGGTCGGGGCTGGTTCCTCCGCGGCGAAAGGCGACAGCAAGATTCCCGCCGAGGAGGAAGTGACCCAGGAGAGCCGCCAGACCGGGTATGACAACAAGCAGACCACCGACGACCACGGAATGCACATCTACGGCCTCGCCGAGGACCAGAACGGCACCAAGTACTTCCTCGTCAAGAACTCCTGGGGCGACGCCGGCAAATACAAGGGCACCTGGTATATGTCCGACTCCTTCATCCGGGCCAAGACGCTCAACATCGTCGTCAACAAGAAAGCCCTTCCGAAGGACATCAAGAAGAAATTAGGTATCAAATAAATGGCTTTATACAAGCATATTCCCAACACAGTCACCTCCTTGAATCTCTTCTCCGGGATCCTGGGGGTGATTTTCTGCCTTCAGGGCAATATTTTCGCGGCGTTCGTGATGATGCTCGCCGCATCCGTGTTCGACTTCTCGGACGGCCTTCTGGCCCGTCTGCTGGATGCTCCCTCCCCTGTCGGCAAAGAACTGGACTCCCTCTCGGATATGGTGAGCTTCGGCGTTCTCCCCGCCCTGATGCTGATGGAGACGATGATTCTTCACAAGGATCCCCTCGCCGTGCCGTCCTGGAAGAGCTGGTTCTATCTGGTCCCGCTGCTGCTGGCGGTTTTCTCCGCCCTCCGGCTGGCCAAATTCAACGTGGACGACAGGCAGACCACCAGTTTCCTGGGGTTGCCCACGCCTTCATCGGCACTCATCGCCGCCTCCTTGTGCCTATTCATCGACAAGACCCCCGACTGCTTCCTCGCCCGCTGGGCGGGCTCGCCGTGGTTCCTCCCGGCCGTCGCCCTTGTCCTGAGCGCCCTGCTGGTGTGCGAACTGCCGATGTTCTCCCTGAAAATCAAGAAGGGCGACAGCGTCGTCAAGCAGGTGTCGATCGTGACCGTAGCGGTAATTCTCGGTATCACGATCCCGCTCATCGGGCTCCACTGGAGTCTGGCCATCCTCCTGACCTTCCTCGCCTATATCCTGACGAGCATTCTGTTTGCCGTCTTCTGCAAGAAATCTTAACCCCCTAATATCCCCTATTATGCCCGAACTGAAAGGATCCCAGACCGAGGCCAACCTCAAGGCCGCATTCGCCGGCGAATCGCAGGCGCACACCAAGTATCAGTATTATGCCGGAAAGGCGCGCAAGGACGGCTACGTCCAGATCGCCGAACTCTTCGAGGCTACGGCCAAGAACGAGAAGGAGCACGCCAAAATCTGGTTCAAATTCCTCCACGGCGGTGAAGTTCCCTCCACCCCGGAGAATCTGAAAGACGCCGCCGACGGTGAAAACTACGAATGGACGGATATGTACGCCGAATTCGCCGCCAAGGCCCGCGAAGAGGGCTTCACCGATATCGCCTTCCTCTTCGAGAAAGTCGGCGCCATCGAGAAAGAGCACGAGATGCGTTACCGCAAACTGCTCGCCAACATCGAGGGAGGCCTGGTTTTCTCCCGCGACGAAGACATGATGTGGGAATGCTCCAACTGCGGCCACATTGTCATCGGCAAGAAAGCACCCGAGATCTGCCCGGTCTGCAAGCATCCCAAGAGCTATTTCATGATTCGTCCCGAAAACTATTGATTGCCGGATGAACGAAGAGTTTGATGTCATCATCATCGGTGGCGGCATCACGGGTGCCGGCACGGCGAGGGATTGCGCGATGCGCGGCCTCAAGGTGCTGCTGATCGAACGGAACGACATCGCTGACGGAGCGACAGGCCGCAACCACGGCCTGCTCCACAGCGGCGCCCGCTACGCCGTCACCGACAAAGAATCCGCCACGGAGTGCATCGAGGAGAATATGATTCTCCGGAAGATTGCCCGGCACTGCGTCGACGAAACGGACGGATTCTTCATCACGCTGCCCGAAGACGACCTCGCCTATCAGTCCAAATTCGTGGAGGCCTGCCTTGCCGCGGGGATCCGGGCCGACATCGTCGACCCGAAGGAAGCCATCCGGCTGGAACCCTCCGTCAACCCCGATCTGATCGGGGCGGTCCGGGTTCCGGACGGAAGCGTCGACCCCTTCCGGCTCTGTTCCTCCAACATTCTGGACGCGAAACTCCACGGCGCCAAAGTGCTGCTGTATACGGAAGTGACGGCGTTCATCATCGAACAGGGCGTCGTGAAAGGAGTCTGCGTACTCGACCACCAGACCGGACAGAAAGCGGAATACCGTGCGGCCGTCACCGTCAACGCGGCCGGCATCTGGGGCCACAATGTCGCCGCGCTCGCAGGTGTCAACATCGGAATGTTTCCCGCCAAGGGGGCGCTCCTGATATTCGCCCACCGGGTCAACGGCATCGTCATCAACCGGTGCCGCAAACCCGCCAACGCCGACATCCTTGTCCCGGGCGACACCGTCTGCGTCATCGGCACCACCTCCACGCGGGTTCCTTTCGAGGAGTGCGACCATATGCAGGTCACGCCCGACGAGGTCAATCTGCTGCTGACCGAAGGAGCCAAACTGGCGCCTTCCCTTTCCAGCACCCGCATCCTGCGCGCTTATGCGGGCGTGCGCCCGCTGGTTTCGGCGGATAACGATCCCACCGGCCGCAACATCAGCCGGGGCATCGTCTGCCTCGACCACGAAACACGCGACGGTCTTAAAGGATTCATTTCGATCACGGGCGGCAAACTGATGACATACAGACTGATGGCCGAACAGGCGACCGACCTTGTCTGCAAGAAACTCAACCTTGACAAACGCTGCGAGACCGCCACGACGCCCCTTCCGGGCAGCGAGGGCGGAGACATCGAAGAGGTGTCCAAATCCATCTGGACCAAACCCCTTACCGTCCACAAAGCCATCGTCGGCCGTTTCGGAACCCGCGCCGCCAGAATCTCCGTACAGGAGAAAGAAGACCAGGCGCTCGTCTGCGAATGCGAGGAAGTCTCCGTCGGCGAAGTCAAGGCGGCGGTCGAGCGGCTCGACGTTCACAAGCTCATCGACCTCCGGCGTCGTACGCGCGTGGGTATGGGTACCTGCCAGGGCGGCCTGTGCGCCCTCCGTGCCGCCGGCATTCTCGGCGAGACGCAGAAGTGCACCGCCAGGGCCAAAGACGATCTCCGGAATTTCCTGTCCGAGCGCTGGAAGGGTATGTATCCCATCGCATGGGGCGACACGCTGCGCGAATGTGAATATATGGAATGGGTTTATACGCAGGTGCTCGGCCTGCAGAAGGAGGAAGCGAAATGAGATTCGACACCATCATCATCGGCGGCGGACTGTCGGGCCTGACGGCCGGTCTCCGGCTGCAGAAAGCCGGACGGAAGACGGCCATCGTGAGCGCCGGACAGAATGCCCTGCACTTCGCCTCGGGCGTTTTCGGCGTGCTGAACGAAGGCGCCGTCCTCCCGGAAGGACATCCCTATTCGCGGATTGACACGGACAAATATCTGGAAGAAGTGAAGCCTTTCTTCCTGGAGGCTGGCATCCGCCTGGGCGGCGACGCCCGGAAGAACGGCTGGCGTCTCTCCCCCTCCGGCGCGATGCTGGAAGGCCGGTTCTCTCTGGAAGAGGCGACGCTGTTTCCCGCAAAGGAAGACCTGAAGGCCGGTAAAGCGCTGATCGTCACGGTCCCCGGCTTCCTGGACTTTAATACGGCCTTCCTCGCCGACGGCCTGGAGAAACGCGGAATTCCCGCCCGGGTCGCCAGTATGGACGTGCAGGAACTCACCGATCTCAGGACCAGCCCGTCCGAAATGCGCTCGGTCAACATCGCCCGGGTCGCGGACGGCATTCCCGGCAAGGTCGTCGAGGCCGTCAAGGCCCTGATCCGGGACGAAGACCTTGTCATCCTGCCGCAAGTGTTCGGCATCCAGGACGCAGAGCTCCCTGCACAGATCGCGGAGGCGATACCCGCCCGCGTGCTGTTCGTCGGCACGATGCCTCCCTCGGTCCCGGGCATCCGGACGCAACTCAAACTCAAACGGGCCTTCGAACGCGCCGGCGGCACTTTCCTGATGGGCGACGAAGTCGTCGCGCCCGTGATGGACGAATCGCACGTGAAAGCGCTTCGCACGGTCAATCTCGGAGACCAGCTTCTCCAGGCGGACCACTACATCCTGGCAACCGGCAGTTTCTTCAGCAAGGGGCTCGCCAGTTCGATGCAGAAGGTCTATGAACCGCTTTTCGGTCTGGATGTCGACTATCCCGAAGACCGGATGAAGTGGTACGACCTCGATTTCTTCGCCCCGCAGGCCTACGGCGGCTTCGGCGTAATGACCGATCCGGCTTTCCGCGCCCTGAAGGGCGGCGCCGTCATTGAAAATCTCTATGTGGCGGGATCGGTGCTCGCCGGTTGCTTCTCTCAGCAGTTCGGCTGCGGCGGAGGGGTAGCCATCCTGACGGCATTTGCCGTGGCGGACAATATTCTGAAGGAGGACACGAAGCGATGACATTGCAGGAAATCACATCCAGCGCGCACAATTTCGAGGAATGCATGAAGTGCACGGTCTGCACGGCCTACTGCCCCGTCGTTCCCGTCAACCCGCGCTATCCCGGCCCCAAACAGGCCGGCCCGGACGGCGAACGCCTCCGGCTCAAACATCCTTATTTCTTTGACGAAGCCCTCAAATACTGCCTGAACTGCAAGCGATGCGAAGTCGCCTGCCCCTCCGGGGTAAAGGTGGCGGATATCATCCAGTCGGCCCGGCTCAAGTATTCCCGCTCGAAACCGAAGCTCCGCGACCGGATCCTGGCATCGACCGACCTGATGGGTTCGCTCGCCTCGCCTTTCGCCCCGGTCGTCAATCCCGTGCTCGGACTGGGCGTCACCAAGTCCGTCATGGACGGCGTGATGGGTATCGACAAGCGCCGCACCTTCCCGAAATACGCTTCAAAGACCTTCGAGGCCTGGTTCCGCAAGAACGCAAAAGCCGCGCAGCCGGCATTCCAGCGGAGCGTCGCCTATTTCCACGGCTGCTATGTCAACTACAATTTCCCCGACCTGGGGAAAGACTTCGTGCGGGTGATGAACGCCCTTGGCTACGGGGTGCGCCTTCTTGACAAGGAGCAGTGCTGCGGCGTGGCGATGATTTCCAACGGCATGGCTTCCGCTGCGCGTAAACACGCTTCCCACAACGAAAAAGTGCTCGCAAAGGCCGCCACAGAGGGGCTCAAGATTCTCACGACCTCCTCGACCTGCACCTTCACGATGCGCGACGAATACGGCGAACTGCTCGGGATCGACACGGCATCCTACCGCGATTCCCTGCTGATGGCGACCCGATTCATCTTCTCGCTCGTCGACAGCGGCACCGCCACCTTGGTCTTCAAGCCCGACTACAAGGCGCGGATCGCCTACCATACACCCTGCCACCTCGAGAAACTCGGCTGGGGCGTATTTTCCACCTCCCTCCTGAAGATGATTCCCGGCGTGGAATTTACGATGCTCGGCAGCAACTGCTGCGGCATCGCGGGCACCTACGGATTCAAAAAGGAGAATTACGAGGCATCCCAGGCAATCGGCAAGCCGCTCTTCGACGAGATCAGGGCCGTGGCGCCGGATTTCGTCGCCTGCGACTGCGAGACCTGCAAGTGGCAGATCGAAATGTCCGCCGGCATTCCCGTCAAGAATCCGGTCAGCATCCTCGCCGAGGCGCTCGACCTGGAGAAAACCGCACAGGCGAACCGATGATGCAAAAGGCGCTGTTTATCGTCAATCCCATCTCGGGCGGAAAATCCAAGGAAAGGATCATCGCCCTCATCGGCCGGCTCCTCGACAAGAGCCGGTTTTCGTACGAAGTCGTCCGTACCGAACGGGCCGGACATGCCCTGGAACTGGCCAGGGACGCGGATGCGGACCTTGTGGTCGCCATCGGCGGGGACGGAACGGTGAGTGAAGTGGCGCGGGGGCTCCTCCTGTCGAAACGGCCGAAGACCTTCGGCATCATCCCCTGCGGGAGCGGAGACGGACTGGCCCTCCATCTCGGTATCAGCCGCCATCCGGAAAAGGCCATCGAAGTCCTGAACGGCGGCGTGACCGCACGGATGGATTACGGGACGGTCAACGGCGAACCCTTTTTCTGCACGACCGGGGTCGGATTCGACGCCGACGTGGCGAGCGCCTTCGCCCGCAGCAGACATCGCGGACTGCTTTCTTACATTTCGACGGCATTCCGGCTCTGGACACATTTCACGCCCGATACATACACGGTCACCGTGGACGGAAAAACGGTGGAAACCCTCGCCGCGATGGTGACCGTCGGCAATGTCAATCAGTGGGGCAACCAGGCCCGCATCACCCCGCTCGCCTCCGTGCAGGACGGGATGATGGACGTGACGGTTGTCCGGCCGTTCCATCTCTGGAACGTGCCCCGGCTGGCCCGGCTCCTGATGACGGGCCGTGCCGACAAGGCGCGGGAGGTGATTGAGCTGCGCGGGAAACAGGTCCTTGTGCGGCGTACGAGGGACGGGGCCGCCCACCGTGACGGCGATCCCTTCCCGGCCGGAAAGACCCTTTCGGTCGATACCGTACCGGCCGCCCTGGAGGTCGTCGTGCCGCCGCAAAAGAAGGGACATTTGGATTTGTAAGATGTTTTTGATTATATTTGTAGAAATCCGCACGCTATGTTATCCTTAGAAGAACGCGTTACGATGGAGGGACTGACTTTCGACGACGTCCTGCTCATCCCGGCATACTCGGAAGTATTGCCGCGGGAGGTCCATCCCGAGGGACGCTTCAGCCGTCACATTTCCCTTCGCATTCCGGTCGTATCCGCGGCAATGGATACCGTCACAGAGGCGCCGATGGCCATCGCACTTGCAAGTGCAGGCGGCATCGGCGTCATTCATAAAAACATCCCGGCCCGGGAACAGGCCGACCATGTGCGGCAGGTCAGGGAGCGGAACCTTCCCGTCGCAGCCGGCGTCGGCATCACCCCGGACGCCATCGAGCGGGTGAAAGCGCTCGTCGAAGCCGGCGTCGACGCAGTCGTTCTCGACAGCGCCCACGGTCATAGCAAAGGCGTCATCGACAAACTCAGAGAGATCAAGGCGGCCTTCCCGGCGCTGGATGTCGTCGTCGGCAACATCGCCATGGCGGAGGCGGCGGTCGCACTGGCCGAAGCGGGCGCGGATGCCGTCAAGGTGGGCATCGGCCCCGGCTCGATCTGCACCACCCGCATCGTCGCCGGCGTGGGCATTCCGCAGCTGACGGCCATCTCCGAATGCGCCAGGGCTGTCGAGCCCTACGGCATTCCCGTCATTGCGGACGGCGGACTGCGTTACAGCGGCGACATCGTCAAGGCGCTCGCCGCCGGCGGAGACTGCGTGATGTGCGGATCGATGCTTGCCGGCACGGACGAGGCCCCCGGCTTCGTTTTCGAGGCGGAAGACGGCCGTAAATACAAGACATACAGGGGAATGGGCTCCCTCGATGCGATGAAAGCCGGTTCCAAAGACCGTTACTTCCAGGGAGAACAGACCGAAACGAAGAAACTGGTTCCCGAAGGCGTGGTCGGCCGCACTCCGTACAAAGGATCCGTAGCCGATGTCCTATATCAGATCGTCGGCGGTCTCCGCTCCGGGATGGGCTACTGCGGGGCCCGTACGCTGGAAGACCTGCACAAGGCCCGCTTCATCCGCATATCCCCGAGCGGAATGGCCGAAAGCCATCCCCACGACATCACCATCACCCAGGAAACACCAAATTACAAATAATGAACTTCGGCAAAAAAACCATCCTCGGCCTGCAGCATCTCTTCGCGATGTTCGGCGCCACCGTCCTCGTGCCGGTCATCACCGGACTCAGCGTCTCGGCCACCCTGCTTTTCGCGGGCATCGGCACCCTCATCTTCCATCTGTGCACCCGCTTCAAAGTGCCGGCCTTCCTCGGCTCCTCCTTCGCCTTCCTCGGCGGATACGCCGTCATTTCCGAAATGGGAATGGCCAAGGGACTAACCCTCGCCCAGGCACTCCCCTACGCCTGCATCGGCGTATTCTGCGCCGGTCTGATGTACTTCATCCTGGCCGGCCTCTTCCGCCTCTTCGGCACCGGCAAGGTGATGCGTTTCTTCCCGCCTGTGGTGACGGGCCCGATCATCATCGCCATCGGCCTCTGCCTGAGCGGCACCGCCGTCCAGAGCTGCAGCCAGAACTGGTGGATCGCCCTTCTGGCGATCGTCATCATCATCGTCTGCAATATCTGGGGCAAGCGGATGATCAAGATCGTTCCGATCCTGCTGGGTGTCCTGGGATCGTATGCGGTGGCCGCCTGTTTCGGGATGGTCGACTGGACGGCCGTGAAAGAAGCCGCGTGGATCGGACTGCCCGTCAAGATGGAGAATACGGCCTTCGCGGTATTCAAAAATCCTGACTGGGGGCTGATTCTCTCCGCCGTGATCGCGATTCTTCCGATCTCCCTGGCGACGCTGGTCGAGCACATCGGCGACATGTGCGCGATTTCTTCCACGACGGGTGTCAATTACCTGGAGAATCCGGGCCTGAACAAGACCCTCCTTGGCGACGGTCTCGCGACCAGCATCGCTTCGCTGTTCGGGGCGCCCGCCAATACTACCTACGGCGAGAATACGGGCGTGCTGAACATCACGCGGGTGTATGACCCCTCGGTGATCCGGATCGCCGCGTATTTCGCCATTCTGCTGTCGTTCTGTCCGAAGTTCTCGGCCGTGATCGCCGTGATGCCCGCCGCCACGATCGGCGGCGTTTCCCTGGTGCTCTACGGTATGATCAGCGCCGTGGGCGTCCGCAACATCGTCGAGAATCAGGTCGATTTCACCGAATCCCGCAATATGATCATCGCGGCGGTGATCCTCGTTCTCGCCATCGGCATCAAGTACGGGGCCGGAGACGCCGTTCCCCTCGGATTCACCTCCCTCAGCGGACTGGCCGTCGCGGCGCTCGCCGGCATCCTCCTGAATGCCATTCTTCCGGGCAACAAATACGAGTTCGGCAAGAACAGGAGGGGCGAGATCGCCGTCAATTTCGGCGGCGACCACAAACAGGAAATGGAAATGAACAAAGAATGAAAAAGACCCTTCTTATCTTGCTGACGCTCTGCGGTTTCCTGCCGCTGTCGGCCCAGACGCCCAAGACCGTCCGGGAATTTCTCCGGATGTCTTCCAAGGATACGACGACCTGCCGGCTGCACGGCGTCGTCGACCGTATCCGCAACAAAGAGAACGGCAACCTGTACCTTACCGACGGCACCGGCGAAGTGCTGATCTACGGAGTCCGGGACGGCAGCGGCCAGGGACGGAGGTTCCCGGAACTGGATGTCCGCCAGGGAGATACGCTCACCCTTGTGGGACGCCGTTCGGTCTATGACGGCAAGGTCGTCGAGATGCAGCAGGCCCGCCTCGTCGCCAAATCCGACGGCCCCGACCACGCCAATGCCGGCACGGGCAAGGCCAAAGTCTTCACGGAGCCCACTTTCAAGGGAAAGGACAAGGGGGCGTTCTCGAAATGGGTCACCGAACATCTGGTGTATCCCAAGGAGGCCAGCCCCATTGAGGGCGTTGTGAAGGTCAAGTTCGTCGTGGGACGGGACGGCCACGTCCAGGAGGTGGAAGTGGTCAAGGGAGTCCATCCCCTGCTGAACGCGGAAGCCGTCCGCGTGATTAAAAAGTCCCCGAAATGGAAGCCGGGCAAGGCCGACGGCGTCCCCGTCCGCTGCAGCTATGTACTCCCGGTCGTTTTCAGTTCGCCGAATTGATACAGTACCATGCTTAAAAACAAATTACATCAGTTCCTAAAACTTTCGGAGCTTCGCTCCTCCATCCCTCCCACTGCGACATTCGTCTTGTGGGCCCCTCCCGTTCACGAGGCCACGGGCGGCCACGGTTTTATCCACTGATGTAATTTATTTTTCGATAGAAAGTTGTTTAATTTATAGAGAGACCGATGGATTACAGTGAGATGATTGCCGCGGCGCACGACGAGTTGATGAACGCGCTGCCGGAAGGATTTACAACGAAGGAACGGGCGCTGGTGGAGGATGCCTACCGGCTGGCGAAGGAGGCGCATACGGGCCAGACCCGCAAGAGCGGGCAGCCCTATATCCTGCACCCGCTTGCCGTGGCGCTCATCGTCGCGCGGGAGATGCGTCAGCGGGACGCCGCGGTCATCGCTTCCGCCCTGCTGCACGATGTCGTCGAAGATACGAACCATACGATCGAAGAGATCGGAGAGCGGTTCGGACCTGACGTCGCATTTCTCGTCGGAGCCGTCACCAAGCCCAACAAAGCCCAGGTCGACAACTTCCAGCACATCCTCGAATCCGTCAAGGGCGATATCCGCGTCCTCATCCTCAAACTCTCCGACCGGCTCCACAATATGCGCACGCTCGAGTCGATGCGGCCGCAGAAGCAGTGGAAAATCGCCTCCGAGACGCAGTTCTTCTTCGCCCCGCTGGCCGGCCGGCTCGGCCTCTACAAGATCAAATCCGAACTTGAAACCCTGGCCTTCCGCTTCCTCAATCCCCACGAATTCGCCCTGATATCCAAATCATTGGAGGAAGACAAGGCCCGTACCGAGGAGGCCGTCACGGCCTTTATGGAGAGCGCAAAGCAGACCGTCGCCGCCGTCCTCGGCGATTCGGTCCGCTGGGATATCCGCTACCGGAAACCTTTCAGCGTATGGCGGGAAATGCAGGAACTCGGCTGCGATTTCTACCATGTGCCGTTCAAGCATTATATCCGCGCCGTATTCTCGGCCGAGGAGGTCAACCGCGCAACCGGTCTGCAGATGGCCGAAGGCGATATCGTACTCAAAATCTACAGCATCCTGGCCGCCAACTACCGCGAACAGACCGGCAGTTTCGTCAACTATATGGCCCAGCCCAAGGCCAACGGATATCGCTCCGTGCACGTCCGTCTGCTCAATCCCTTCGGCGGCATCGAGGAATTCCACCTCAGTTCCGACAATATGCGCGAGCAGTCCTATTTCGGCTGCATCGTCGAGAATCAGGAACAGTGGCTGCACCGCTTTACCGAGGTGCTGGGCGACCTGGCGGAAGATCCGGAATCGCTGATGCCCGGCATCCGCGCCTCCCTCTACAACGAGGATGTCGTCATCTATACACCCAAGAGCAAACCCATTACCCTTCCGAAGGGCGCCACGGCCCTGGATTTCGCGTATGATGTACACACCGAGATCGGCGATCACGCCCAGTACGCCCGCATCAACGGCCAGCTCTCCTCGGTCAAGACCGTCCTCAAGCGGGGCGACTGCGTCGAAATCGGCACCGATCCCGCCGTCCATCCCAAGCCGGACTGGCTCGCCTCGACGGTTTCCTACAAGGCGAAGAAACATATCCGGAATTATCTGAAGAAGCTGCCCAAGCCCAAATACACCCTTTGCCCGCACTGCAATCCGATGCCCGGCAGCGAGATCATCGGCTTCCGCGATGCGGCCGGACACATCACCGTCCACAGCCGGAACTGCCCCGACGCCATCCGCATCGCTTCCGAGCAGGGCAACACCATCGTCGCCATCGATGACTTCAAGACCGATCCGAACACCCTGTATCCCGTTACCATCGAGATCATCGGCGTCGACCGTTACCACCTCCTTCGCGATATCATCGACTGCATCGTCGAGGTTCACCATTTGTCGATGACCTCCCTGTGCACGGAGACCAAGGATGACATCGTCTCGTGCACGATCGGCTTCGCCGTGCACTCGGCCGGCGAACTCAATGAGACCCTTTCGGGAATTTCCGCCATTGAAGGCGTAGAAGAGGTAATGATCCGTTAACGGCTGAACATCAGCTCCAGATCCCGCTCGATCGCAGGCCCGGCCACCTTCTCGGGAACGAATTTCCACGCTCCGATCACGTCCGGATTGCCGGTGACGGCCGGATCGATGCCGCCATTGGCTTTCAGATATTCATACAGGATTTCGCGGATCTCCGGATAGCGGGAGACAATCCGTTCGTCGATCCGGTCCGTGTCCACGCCCGCCTCCCGGAGAAGGCCGCCTCCTCCGCTGGCGCGGTAGGAGGTCATTGCGACATTGTATTCCTTTGAAAGGTCGAAGGATTCGATCGCTACCCGCTCCCCTTTCGGCTTTGTCACATCCACCGTATAGCGGATGCCGGCGGCGGAGTCGAAATTGTACGAGCGCTCCACGAACGACCAGCCCTTCTGGCCGGTGCGCGGATCGTCGCGTTCACGGATCTTGAGGACGTGCCCCCCGGCGGGCGACTGGATCCATTTGTCATAACTCGCCTCCAGCATCAGCCGGATTTCCTCTCCCGTCATCCTGACGATATAGAGTTGATTCTCGTACGGATAGATGGTGAAGAGGTCGTTGTAGACGAGCGTTCCGGCCTTGACGATACCGTCGTAGGTCAGGGGTGCGGCAATGGAAATCTCCGCAGGCGCGCAGCCGAGCTGCAGCGTATGGATCAGATTGATGTAGTCGCTCATTCCCTTGTAGGCGTCCCGGGTGCGGAGGTCGCTCCCGAGCGTGCCGACTTCCTGCAGGGTAAAGGCCTTGACCTTCAGATAGTCCTCGTGGAAGGTCTCCCGCATCACGGTATCCGCCTTCTCGGCGAAAACGGGAATCAGCCCGCCGGAAATATGCTTTTCCGTGACCTTGCCGCCCTCGACGCGGAGGGAGAGTTTGCCGATGCCGACATAGCGGCAGTGGCTGCCGGAATTCACCAGCGCCATCGTATCGTTCTGCTCGGTGTAGGGCCTGTGGTCGTGGGCGCAGACGACGAAATCCACCCCGCGGACGCTCCGGAACACATCCAGGGCCTCCGCCTCCGCGACAGACCCGTCCCCCTTTCCGGTCGCGCTGTGCATCGCGGCGATCACTACATCGGGTTTCTCCGCGGCACGGACCCGGTCCACATCCTCCTGCACGTGGTCCATGATCCGGTCGAAATGCATTCCGCTCCAGATCTCTTCGTTGAGCCAGGCCTTGATGTTGGCGTTGGTGTAGCCGAGGATGGCGATTTTGAGTCCGGCTCGACGCACCACGGTATACAACGGGAAATAGGTCTTGCCGTTGTCGTTGCGGATGGCGTTTCCGGCCAGGAGCGGAACCTTGAAGGCCTTCATCTCGGAGAATACCCGGTCGTACACCGGGTGTCCCGTCTCGACGTCGTGGTTGCCCCAGGCGAGCGCGTCATAATGCAGGTAATCCACCATCCGGGAATAGAGATGCGGCCCGAGGGTGTCGACATAGTTGAAATAGTAGGCGGCATTGTCCCCCTGCAGGCAGTCTCCGGCATCCACCAGGACGACATTCTCCGCTCCGTCGGCAACCCGGACGCTGTCGACGACGCGGCTCACGCCGATGAGGGATTTCCGGAGATTGGCGTCAACGTAGGTCGAGTCGAAGAAGCGGCCGTGGACGTCGTTGGTCGTCAGGAGGGTAAGATTGTACTCACCGTCCTTGAGACGGTTGCACGCGAGCGCGGCGAGCACGGCGGTCGCGACGAGGAAACAGGGGTTGCATCTCATAACGTTGCTTCATTAGGGTATCCAGGTCAAACATCAGCGTGGCAATCTGCTGCCAGCCGGAGAATCCCTCGTTGAAATGGGCGACGGCGGCGATGCGGATGCGGAGCCAGTCGCTGATGCGGGGCTGCCAGTAGGCCTCGAGCCGGTCGTAATACGCGGGGAGTTTCGCCGGATCGGTCCGGACCTGCCAGTAGGCGCCTCGCATATACAGCCGGTCGCCGTAAGGGATTCCCTGCGAGTCTTCCACGGCGAAAAACGGCATCAGGGAAGTTCCGTAATAGAATTCGTTGCGGATGCCGACGTTCCAGTGGCGGATCTCCGTTATGGCGTCGACGCCCCAGGGGATTTTGACCTCTTTCCACCGGCGGTCGCGCTGATAGCCGACGAACGGACCTACGGAGAGGTTGAGCGCCTGGAGGCCGCTCATCGGCGCGAAATCAAACGTGAAATAGGGATTGAGGACGTGCTCGTCCACTACGCCGGGCTGCGTCTTGGAACCAGCGTAATGATGGAACATTCCCTGCCATCCGAAATGCAGCCAGGAGAGGATATAGACATCGCCGTAAGAGAAGATGTTGAACTGCTCGTGCCGTTCCTCGCCGTACTTGCTGTTCCAGTCCAGGCCGACCTCGTAGTAGGATTTGGGACGGGCGAACCGGAAGAGGACGCCCTCGAGGTTGTTGTCGTAGAAGCGGACGGGATCAGCGAGGAAGGCCGTCGTGTATTTGCCCCGGGTCTCGTAGCGCGGGAAGATGCCGGCCACGAAGGAGAAATCCGTCTTTTTGAACTGCGCCTCGAAGGTGTAGTAGACTTTGATCTCGCGGAAGAGATTCCAGTTCTGCTGCTTTTTGTCGCTCTCGGGCCCCGTTCCGAAGGGATTGGCCCCGAAGTCCTTCTCGATGTCGATGCCGGCGAGGAGACGGTGCTTCATCCCGTTCGGCTGCTCGACGCGAAGCCCGGCAAGGGGTGTCAGCCGCAGGCCGGTCATCGTTCTGGAGGGCCCGTACGCCTGATGCGAAGCCGAATATTCGTTGTTGACGAAGAACCAGTCGAAATGCACGTTATAGTCGAACCGCACCTTGACCTTGCTCTCTTTCCGCTCCGCAACCGAGGTGGTATCCGCCTCCTGCCCCCGGAGCGTCACCCCGGCGCACAGCGCGGCAAGCATTAGGATGAACAGTTTTCTCATCTCCGACGCATCCCCCGCATTTGCTGCATCAGGGTGCCCGTGACGGCCCCTTTCATCATCTTGCGCGTACCTTCGAACTGCTTCAGCAGGCGGTTGACCTCGGGGAGCGAAGTGCCGCTGCCGTCGGCGATGCGTTTGCGACGGCTTCCGTTGATGATGTCGGGATGCTCGCGCTCCTCGGGTGTCATCGAAAGGATGATGGCCTCGGTCGCCTTGAAGGCCTTGTCGTTGTCGATATCCACATCCTTCAGGGCTTTCCCTACGCCCGGAATCATCGATGCCAGGTCCTTGATATTGCCCATCTTCTTGACCTGCTGGATCTGGTTGTAGAAGTCCTGGAGGGTGAACTGGTCGCGGGAGAGTTTCTTGCGAAGCTCGCGGGCCTGTTTCTCGTCGAACTGCTCCTGGGCCTTCTCGACGAGGGATACGACGTCACCCATCCCGAGGATCCGGTCGGCGACGCGGTCGGGGTGGAAGATGTCGAGGGCCTCCATCTTTTCGCCGGTGGAGACGAATTTGATCGGCTTGCCGACGACATATTTGATGGAGAGGGCCGCGCCGCCGCGGGTGTCGCCGTCCATCTTGGTAAGGACGACCCCGTCGAAGTCGAGCCGCTCGTTGAAGATGCGGGCGGTCTCCACGGCGTCCTGACCGGTCATCGCGTCCACCACGAAGAGGGTTTCGGTGGGCTTTACGGCCTGATGGAGGGTGGAGATCTCGTCCATCAGTTCGTCATCCACGGCCAGGCGGCCGGCGGTATCGACGATCACGACGGAGACACCCTCGGAGCGTGCTTTGGCGATGGCGTTCTGCGCGATCCGGACTGGATCTTTCACACCTTCCTCGGTATAGACGGGGACGCCGATCTGCTCACCGAGCACCTTGAGTTGCTCGATGGCGGCCGGACGGAAGGTGTCGCAGGCGGCGAGCAGGACCTTCATCCCCCGTTTGCTCTTGATATGCAGGGCCAGCTTCCCGGAGAACGTGGTTTTACCGGAACCGTTGAGACCGGCGACGAGGACGACGGCGGGATTGCCCTTGACATTGATGTCGGTGCTCTGGTCGCCCATGAAGGAGACAAGCTCGTCGTGGACGATCTTGACCATCATCTGTTGCGGCTTGACGGCGGTAAGGACGTTGGCGCCGATGGCCTTTTCCTTGACAGTATTGCAGAATTCCTTGGCGACCTTGAAACTCACGTCGGCGTCCAGCAGCGCCTTCCGGATGTCCTTGACGGTCTCGGAGACATTGATCTCGGTAATTTTCCCTTCACCCTTCAATATCTTGAAGGATCTTTCTAATCTTTCAGATAAATTTTCAAACATGGTTTTAAGCAGGAGTGTAAACAAACGCTAAATCGAACAAAATTAGCGATTTTGCGGGGAATATGCAAAAAATCATTATATTTGCAGATGTACAAAGCCGGACCGGGTAAAGAAGAATGACTATGAAACGATTGATCCGAATCTTCGCCGCCCTGGCGATTATCTGTCCGGCCGCAGGCTGCGCAAAGGGATACACCCCGATGGACAATGCCGATGTCGATCCCGATGAATACAATCTGATCATTGCCGGCTACGTCGTCGACCAGACGACCTCCGATCCCCTTCCCGGGATTACCGTCACGCTGAAAAGCGCCTTCTCCCTCAGTTCCGACCCGCAGATCTCCACCGGAACGAGTACGAATCAGGATGGCATGTACCAGATCCGCCAGCGATTCAATGCGCCCGCCTACCAGATGATCCACTCTCTGGAGTTTACCGACGGCACCCTCGTCCATAAACCCCATACGATGGAGATTACCGTCCACAGGGCCAGCTTTTCGCTTTCTGCGCACGGGTATTATTTCCCTGGCGTCAACGTCGCCCTGAGCAGGCAATAATCCATCCCCTTTCAATAAAAAAACCGGCCTCCTTTTCGGGGGCCGGTTTGCCATTGAACGGGTCGGAAAAAGCCTACTTCTCGCACTTCTTGCAGCAGCCGGCAAGGCATTTCCAGACGAGGGCGCTCAGCGCACCGCCGGCGAGCGGGGCCACGATGAACACCCAGACATTCTTCAGCGCTTCTCCGCCAGCGAAGAGGGCGGGACCGATGGAACGGGCCGGGTTGACGGAAGTTCCCGTGAGGTTGATGCACACGAGGTGGATGAGAATCAGGGTGAGGCCGATGGCCAGACCGGCGGGCTTGCCGGCACCGAGTTTCTCGTCCGTCGTTCCGAGGACCACGAGCACGAACAGGAAGGTGGCGATGAACTCGACGAGGAGCGCACCCCAGACACCTCCCGCATTGGCTACGCCGTTGGTGCCGAGACCGCCGGTGAGATCCGGAGCCGCGACCACTTTGGTAAGGGCGAGCAGCAGGGCGCCGGCGATGATACCGCCGATGATCTGGCCGACCCAGTAGCCGCAGGCGTCCTTCCAGCTCATACGGCCGGAGAGGGCGACACCGAAGGTGATGGCCGGATTGATGTGGCAGCCGCTGATGCCGCCGATGGTGTAAGCCATCGCGACGACCGAGAGGCCGAATGCAATCGCGGTACCCACGACACCCGCCGTGTCAGCGCAGCCGAGGAACATTGCGGTTCCGCAGCCGAGGAAAGTCAGGACAAAAGTTCCGAGACATTCTGCAAAATACTTTTTCATTTGTACAAAAGATTTTGGTTTAGCAGTCCAAATATACGACATTTTATGAAAAATTGCATCCTTTTTTTTAAGAGTTTTTTATAAATACGTCGGACGCTCCGGAAAGTATGACCTCTGAGAACCCTCCGAACCTTCGGTTCTCCGTCCCTCCCGCTGCGACTCCGTCTTGCGGGCCCCTCCCATTCATGTGGCCATGGGCGGCCACAGGTTTCAGAGCCCATACTTTCCTCCGCTTGTAAAAAAATATTAAAATACATATCTTTGTATTTATGGGAATTTTCAAAAAGAAGAATACGAACGGGGCGAAGGTGACCCTGGCGTATATTATGGCGGGGCTGTGCCTCGTTCTTATCATCGGTAATGTGGCGGCGTTCCTGATGCTGCCGAACATCGCCGCCAAACTGGCCATCCTGCTGTCGAACAGCGTCACGATTCTGCTGATGCTTTTCGCGATCAGGCCGCTGAACGCCATCATCCAGCGGGAATTCGACAAGAAAGCCGAGGAACTGGCCGGCAAGGTCCGCGAGCAGGAGGAGATGCAGGAGCGCATCGCCACCCTCGAGAGCGAGAACCGCGAACTCTCCAGCCGCCTCGACACCGTCACCCAGACGAGCGGCATTCCCACCAATGTCAACTTCTCCTTCAAGGTGGAGACGATGACCTACGACAAGTCGGGCTACATCGTCAAGGAAGAGCCGCTCACCCGCTTCCTGGAGGATCCGGCCTACAAGATCGCCGGCAAGAAGGGGCTCGGAAACCGCATTTCCAAATGGATCGACGACTACATCAACCATCCCGGCGAGAAGAAGGTCCTCTACATCGGAAAATATTACATCAAGGCCTCCGTCGGCATCGATTTCACCCGGATCAAATACACCCTCGAAGGGGATTCCATCATCTTCTACGGCGTACGTTTCACCAAGCTCAACGATCTTGCGATCGAGCGCTCCCCCGATGACGTCAACCACTGCTGGCTCCTGAGCGACAACGATTTCGAGACCTCCATCAACCGGGGAGAATTCTACCGCGAATTCACGCAGGAATACGCCCGTCTCCGCGCCGAGGAAGCCGACAGGGCCCTGGAGCAGGAGGTCGACAATCTCTGCGACCACTACACCGCCGTCTTCCGGGAGAATCTTTCCCAGCGCTTCCCTGCCGTGCAGTTCTGCGACTCGATCGAGGACAGCACCTCTTCCTGGTTCTCCCTCAAAGAGCATATCCAGGACCGCCGCATCCTCGGCATCGCCTCCAGCATGTTCCTGATGGCGGACGTGATGAGCGACTCGCTTGCAAAACAGATCCCGCAGTAAAAGATTGTATTGCGTTTCTTCGTTTTTTTGGCTAATTTTGTATGCTTAAAACCCAAGATAAAATGGAAAAAGGTCCTATTTCTCAGTTCATCGTTCACAACTACCGCCATTTCAACGCAGCGTCGCTCGTCGATGCCGCCAAGGCGTATGAAGACCTCCTGAACAAGGGAGGCAAGATGTTCCTCGCAATGGCCGGCGCCATGTCGACCGCCGAGCTCGGCCTCTCGCTCGCCGAGATGATCCGTCAGGACAAGATCAGCTTCGTCTGCTGCTCGGCCAACAACCTCGAAGAAGACATCATGAACCTCGTGGCCCACAGCCACTATTATCGCGTACCCGGTTACCGCGACCTCACTCCGCAGCAGGAGCAGGAATTGCTGGACAACCATTACAACCGCGTCACCGACACCTGCATCCCCGAGGAAGAGGCCTTCCGCCGCCTCGAGAAGCACCTGGTGGATGTCTGGGACAAGGCCAAGGCCGAAGGCAAGCGCTACCTCCCCTATGAGTTCATCTATCAGATGATCCGCAGCGGCGTCCTGGAGCAGTACTATGAAATCGACCCCAAGGACAGCTGGGTCGTCGCCGCCTGCGAAAAGAATATCCCCATCATCTGCCCCGCCTGGGAAGACTGCACCACCGGCAACATCTTCACCGCCCACGTCATCCGCGGCGAATACGATCCGCATATGGTCATCCAGGGCGTCGAGGTGATGATGTTCCTCGTGGACTGGTACAAGAAGAACAGCGAAGGCGCCGGCGTCGGCTTCTTCCAGATCGGCGGTGGCACTGCGGGCGACTTCCCCATCTGCTGCGTTCCGATGATGGAGCAGGACCTCGGCTGGACGGGCACCCCGCTCTGGTCGTATTTCTGCCAGATCTCCGACTCCACGACCTCCTACGGCTCCTACTCCGGCGCCGTCCCCAACGAGAAGATCACCTGGGGCAAGCTTTCGCCGACCACTCCCCGCTTCATCGTGGAGTCCGACGCGACCATCGTCGCCCCGCTTATCTTCGCCTACGTACTGGGCTGGTAAGCGTCAAGTGCAACTCGCTGATTCATTGTAATTTACGCAAAACGCCTTACTCAAAACCGAGTAAGGCGTTTTTAGTAAACGACACTGTAACAATAACTTACACTTCGCGTGATTCTATTTTTCTAAGTATGTTCCTCACCTTCCGGCGACGCAGCTGAAGCCAGTGCTCCACCAGCTGATCTTCCATCTCCGGGGTGGTTCCCTGCGCTTCCTTCCGGTTTCTCCTGGAATGAAAGAAACGGATGTACGCGCCGATGTGGCGTGTCTTCTTCTCCTTGTAGATGGCGTCGAACGGAATCAGGATCGCGGTATCTTCGATATCGTGCATCAGATGGTTGACCGCCGTCCCGAACATCAGCATCTGCGGCGTGGCGGAGATATAGGCCGTCACATTCGGCGGAATGTTCACGCCCCGCAGCCGGGCCGCGGCTTTCAGTAACTTGTAATCCTCCACGAGGTCGTTCTCCCGGAGGACCAGATTCATCAGACCCGGATCGGAATCCGGCATCCGGGCCTGGTCGGGCCACGGACGGACCAACTCTTCCTTGTCGCCGAAATGCTTCCACAGGAAATGATAGATCAGGTCTCGCGTAATAGAGTCGTAAGAGGGATAAACGGTGATCTTCCCGAAGAAATACAGCACGTCGGGATTCTTCATAATCACGGCCACAAGCCCGTCCCAAAGGTTGTCCATCGCGAAAATGGACTTGGCGCCGGTCTTGGAACTCTGGTAGGCCGGAGACACGAAGTTGCGGCCCAGTTCCATCACGTGCGGGAGATACTCGTCAATGTATTTCCGTGAGAAGCTGAACTGGTGCGAACTGGCCAGGACCGGCTGGCCGTCCGCATCAAAAGTGGCATCCGAGCCGAGCAGGAAGCGGTATCCGCCGATGATCGCCTCGTTGTCCGGATCCCAGACGATCAGCTGGCGATAGGGCTTCTCCATCTTGTCAAACTCGTCCAGATCGAGCTCCTCGCCCGTGGAGCCGCCGGCCGCGCGGAACGCTTCTTCCCGCAGACGCCCGATTTCCGTAACGACGTTGGGTGCATCCTGCCAGGTTACAATGTAAAGTTCGTTGTGTCCTTTGTTGGTGTCCACCAATTTCTTGGACGGGGTCAGTTCCGCTTTCAGGAGTTCTACCGGAACCGGGGGGATGATCGGTTTCATGAGTTGGGGAGTTTTTTTAGTCAATTCCGGGCGGCCAGGGGTTGGAGACGATGCCCGCCATCTCCAGCATCGTCCGGTGGGCCAGGTCGCGGATGCGTTTCGCCTCTTCTTTCCGCGGGGCGTCGGGATCGGGGATGATCGGATCGCCGACGTGGATGGTCAGCAGCGGTTCGCCCTTGCCGAAGAGTCTGCGCCAGCCGGTGCGGGGACGGAAGGTAATGATCGTGGGAATTACCGGCAGCGAATATTTACAGGCGAGGTTGAAGGCGCCCGTCTTGAAGGGCCTGAGGGGCGCGTAGAATTTCCAGCTGCAGCTTTCCGGGAAGATGTGGATCCATTTCTTCCGCTCGTGCAGCGTGTCCAGCGCCTTGTTGAATTCCCGGAGGCCGCTGTAATTCTCGGGGATGGGAATGCCGCCCACGTATTTCATCTTGAATCCGTCCTTTCCGTTGAAGGGTTCCGCGTACATCGGAATCCAGGCCGTCCGGTAGCGCATCGCCTGCAGGACGCAGAGCATATCCCAGCGGTGTACATGGTTGCAGACGGTCATCACGCCGCCCTCGAAGAGTTTCCGGTTCCGGAGGATCTTTTCGCGGCCTTCGATCCGGAGGCCGAAACGGATCCGGTTGAGCGGAAAGGCGACGAGCCAGACGATCATGTAGACAAGCGAGTGCAGGAATTTGAATTTGAAGGATCTGTCCAGATAGGGATAGGTCCCGTCGAAATGGATATCCTTATACTTCCCGCGGATGGGTGCCATCCGGGTGAACGGATTCTCGCCGGAGAAATCCGCCGCCGGTTCGGGAACGAACACCTCGTCCCGGACTTTGAAGTCCCTGTAGGCCGGACCGTATGAGGAATAATCCTGCATTCTTAAACCATCAGGGCTTCCGACAGGGTCGGGTGGGCATGGATGAGGTCACGGAATTCCGCCAGGGTGGTGCGGCGTGCGATGAGGGCCGCCATCTCGTGGATGAGGTCTGCGGCGTGCGGACCGAAGAGATGGCAGCCGAGAAGCCGGCCGTCCTCCTCAGAAGCGACCACCTTGATGAAGCCGTCGGTCTCCCCCATCGTCAGCGCCTTCCCGTTTGCACGGAACTGGGACTTGAGGCATTCCACAGGGATGCCTTTCTCCTTGCATTCCTCCTCCGAAAGGCCGACCGTAGCCGCCTCCGGAGAAGTAAACACGGCCGCCGGAACGATGCCGAAGTCAATACCGTCTTCCACTCCGGTCAGATGGTTGAGCGCATGCAGGCCCTGGAAGGTTGCGACGTGCGCCAGCATATAGCCTCCGATGATGTCGCCGAAAGCATAGATGCCGGGGACAGATGTCTGGAAATCCTTGTCCACGACCACACCGCGTTTACCGGTCTCAATGCCGATGTCCTCGAAATTGAGCGAGCCCAGGGCCGGGCGGCGGCCGACAGCCATGAGGACCTTGTCGACGATGACTTCCTGCAGTTGTTCTTTCTTGATATAACTGACTTTGAAGGAACCGTCCGCCTCCCGGGAAATGCCCTGGACGGATGCTGAAGTTTCGATGGAGATTCCCTTGCGGGACAAACTCTGTTTCAGACGTTTGGATAGGTCGGTATCGAAGCGGGGAAGGATCTCTTTGCAGTATTCCAGCACGGTCACTTCGCTGCCGAAACTCCGGAAGATGGAGGCGAATTCCAGCCCGATGACGCCGGCGCCGATGACGCAGAGCCGATGCGGGATTGCGTCTGTCGACAGCAGTGCGGTCGAATCTACGGCAAACTCCGCTCCCGGGATCGGCAGCGAGGCCGATACGGAGCCGGTCGCTACGAAGATCGCATCGGAAGTGACCGTTTCCTCTCCCCCGTCCTGCAGGGCGACGCGGACGGTCCGGGCATCGACAAAGGACGCCTTGCCGCTCAGCACGGTCACCTTGGCTTTCTTGAGAAGGAACTCAATTCCGCCGCGTAACTGCGAGACAATCTCTTCCTTGCGGGCAATCACGCGCGGGAGGTCCACGCCGCCCGCCGAGGCCTCGACGCCGAATCCGGCCGCCCCGGCCACGAGGTCGGCCACATCCGCGCTGCGCCGGAGCGCCTTGGTCGGGATGCAACCCTCATTGAGACAGGTACCGCCTAGCGGGCCCGACGAGATCAGCGTCACTTCCAGTCCCCTCTCCGCCGCCTTCAGGGCCGTTTCATAGCCCCCGGGGCCTCCGCCTATAATCGTAAGTTTCATATAGAATACTTCAAGATGGGATTACGGGCCGCCTGGGTTTCGTCCGGTCGGCGGACCGGAGTGTCGTGCGGCGCATTGTGCAGGATTTCGGGATCCTCCGCGGCCTCGGCGGCGATCTGCCGCATCACGGCGATGAAGCGGTCGAGGGTCTCCTTGGATTCGGTCTCCGTGGGCTCGATCATCAGCGCCTGGTGGAACAGGAGCGGGAAATAGATCGTCGGTGCGTGGAAGCCGTAGTCGAGCAGGCGCTTGGCCACATCGAGGGTCGTCGCGCCGGGGACGCCTTCGCGGGCACCGTCATTCACGAGTCCGTCAAAGACGAATTCGTGCTTGCAGACACCCCCGATCGGGAGTTTATACACATCCTTCAGGCATTCTTTGATGTAATTGGCGCCCAGCGTGGAAAGCTCGCCCACACGGCGGACATTTTGCCGGCCCAGCATCTTGATATATGCCAGGGCGCGCAGGATGACGCCGAAGTTGCCGAGGAAACCGGATACTTTGCCGGCCGAATTTTCTTCCGCGCCCAGCAGCGAGAAATGTCCGTCGGCCTCCCGGATCACCCGCGGCAGGGGCAGGCAGCGCACCAGATGCGCCGCAACGCCGACCGGACCGGAGCCCGGGCCGCCGCCGCCGTGCGGGGTCGAGAAGGTCTTGTGCAGATTGAGATGCATCACGTCGAAGCCCATATCTCCGGGGCGGACGACGCCCATCAGCGGATTCATATTGGCCCCGTCGTAATAAAGCAGGCCGCCCGCCTCGTGAACGAGGGCCGCGATCGTCCTGATCTCGGTCTCGAAGAGACCCAGCGTGTTGGGGTTGGTCATCATGATGCCGGCCACATCGGGGCCCAGCAGCCCTTTCAGCGCCTCTACGTCGATCCGTCCGTTCTCCAGGGACTTGACTTCCACCACATCGAAGCCGCAGACCGCGGCCGAGGCGGGATTGGTGCCGTGTGCGCTGTCGGGGACGATGATCTTGACGCGGGCCGTGTCGCCGCGCAGTTCGTGATAGCGTTTGATGACCATCAGGCCCGTCAGTTCGCCATGGGCGCCCGCGCAGGGATTGAAGGTAAAGGCCTCCAGCCCCGTCAGGGCTCTCAGAGCCCGCTCCGTCTCCCAGTACACCTCGAGGGCGCCCTGGACCGTTTCCGACGGCTGGAGCGGATGCAGTCCGGTAAAGGACGGCATCGCGGCGATCTCCTCGTTGATCTTGGGATTGTATTTCATCGTGCAGCTGCCGAGCGGATAGAAGCCCGTGTCGACACCGAAATTCATCTGCGAGAGATTGGTGTAATGGCGTACCACGTCGGGTTCGCTTACCTCGGGGAGTGCCGGGGCCTCCGCGCGCCGGAGCGTCTCGGGAACAGTCGCATGGACGGGATAACGGTTAGCCGGAAGCGTATAGCCCTTCCGTCCGGGGGCGGAAAGTTCGAAAATGAGTTTGTCGTAGTAAATCATAGCCGCACCTCCTTTACACAAGCGACCAGCGCGTCGATTTCTTCCTTTGTCCGCCGCTCGGTGACCGCGAAGCTCACGCGGCCTTCGCCGAGGTCGAGCGCACCGAAGAATCCGGCCTTCGCCAGATGCTTCTGCAGCATTGCCGCGGGAATTTTCGACACGAGGGTGAATTCCTTCAAGAACGGTTTTCCGGGGAAGGCCTCCTCGAACAGACCCGTCGCCAGCAGCTGACCGTGCAGATATGCCGCACCGTCGGCCGAGAGCCGATTGACTTCACGAAGCCCTTCCGGCCCCAGCAGGGACAGATAAACCGTCGCGAAAAGCGCCATCAGTGACTGGTTGGAGCAGATGTTGCTCGTGGCCTTGGCCCTGCGGATATGCTGCTCGCGGGCCTGCAGGGTGAGCACATAAGCCCGCTTGCCGTCGCGGTCGACCGTCTCGCCGACGATCCGTCCGGGAAGTTTGCGAAGATGCTCTTTTTTAACGGCCATGAAGCCCACATAGGGGCCGCCGAACGACATCGGAATACCGAGCGCCTGTCCGTCCCCGACCGCAATGTCGGCACCCCACTCGGCAGGCGTCTTGATGACCGCCAGGGCGGAAGGATCGCAGTACTCGATCAGGAGCGCGCCGGCGCCGTGCACGGCTTCGGCAAAGCCGGAATGATCTTCGATATTGCCATACCGGTTGATCTGGGGCACCAGAACCCCCGCGACATCCCCCGCGGCAAGTGCGCCGCGAAGGCAGCCCGGGCAGGTCTGCCCTTTCATCACGGGAACGGTATCGACGGTAATTCCGCCATAGTGGGCGTAGGTCCTGACGACCTCCAGCACTTGCGGCAAAAGTCCTTCGGATACCAGCACGCGGGTGCGTTTCTTTGCGGAAGCGACCGCCATGCGGACCGCCTCGGCCGCGGCGGTGGGACCGTCGTACATCGAGGCGTTGCTCACATCCATCCCGGTGAGGGCGCAGATCATGCTCTGATATTCGAAGATGTAACGGAGCGTTCCCTGCGAGATTTCGCACTGGTAGGGTGTGTATGCGGTAAGAAATTCCGAACGGGAGAGGATGTAGGGCACCACGGAGGGGATATAATGGTCGTATACGCCGCCTCCGGCGAATACCTTGAGCGGCTGGTTCTTCGCGCCGATCCGGGAAAACCAGGCGCGCACTTCCTCCTCCGACAGGGCGTCGGGAAGATCGGGCTCCCCTTTCAGGAGGAATTCCTCCGGGACGTCGGCGTAGAGGTCCTTCAGGGACGCGGCGCCGATCCGAGAGAGCATTGCGGAAATATCCCCCTCTGTATGGGGGAAATAAGGAAATCCGGACATAGGTTGTACTTTATGCGATGAAGGCCTCGTAGGCGGCGGCGTCCATCAGGGCGTCGAGTTCCGAAGGGTCGCTCATCTCGACCTTGATGATCCAGGCGGCATAGGCGTCTTCGTTGACGGCCTCGGGGCTGTCTTCGAGGGCTTCGTTGGTCGCGATGACGGTGCCGGAAACCGGGCTGTAGAGGTCGCTGGAGGCCTTGACGCTCTCCAGGGCGCCGAATTCTTCTCCGGCGGTCACCTCATCATCCACGTCGGGCATATCCACATATGTGATATCGCCCATTTCGCTCTGCGCGAAGTCCGTTACACCGATCGTGGCGACGTTGCCGTCGACGCTTACCCATTCGTGCGACTCGCTATATTTGAGTCCTTCCAAAATTTTGCTCATACTGTTTATAAATTTAATCCTCAAATTTAACGAATTCTCGTCAATCTTCAAAGAATAACCCTAAAAATAATACCACTCCATAATGATTTGGAAAAATCAGGGTTTTTACGTTACTTTGCAGAAAGCGGAAAAGACAACTTATCAAACACTGTATCAATATGAAACGTTTCCTTCTTCTGGCCGCCGCGGCGGTCGTGCTCGCATCCTGCGGCAGCAAGCAGTACACCTGGGAAGACCTGGTCTTCGACTATCCGGGCCTTTACGAGGTCAAACTCCCGGAGAATGACATCAACGACAATCCGAACCGGCACCTTTTCTTCGTGGAGGACGGGATCGACAGTTCACTTGATCTGATCTCCATCGAAATCTGGAAACAGGATCCCGACGAGCTGGCGGATGCGAGTGAGCCCGAACTCGGAGAATTTCTTGCCGAGAGCGCTTTTGACGAGATTACGATGATGGCCCTGGAGGACAAGGATTTCCAGTTCTACGAGAAACCCGAATCCGTGGCGGACGTCAAAGTCACCCACAATTCCACCACCGGCCAGATGGAGGCGCATACATATGCCAAAGGCCATTGGAATGGGGAGGACCTTTACGTCGAGGCCAACTGTATGACCTTCGACGGACGTTACACGATAACGATGTACGCCCAGTCAAAAACGGAGAGTTATCTTAAGATGCTCACCGACATCTACCGCAGCGTCCACCTTGCGGAGGCCAAATAATTACTTCTTGTAATTCGGCTTGTAGAATCGCTTCCCCGTCACTGTGGCGGGGAAGATTTTTTTACGGATACGGACGCGGAGTTCCGTGCCGAGCGGCGCATAGCGGCTGTCGATCAGCGCGAAGGCGATGCTCTTGTCGAGGGTGATGGAATGGTAGCCGGTGGTGACGACGCCAATTTCCTCCCCCGTCGGGAGTTCCACGGGATAGCCTGCCCGCGGAATGGCGCGGTCATGGACTTCGAGTCCGACAAGTTTGCGCGGCATCCCCTCGGCCTTCTGCGCGGCGAGGGCATCCCGGCCGATGAATTCCTTATCGAGTTTGCAGAACATGCCGAGCCCGGCCATCACCGGCGAAATATCCTCACTGAGTTCATCACCGTAGAGCGGGAGGCCCGCCTCGAAGCGGAGGGTGTCCCGGCAGCCGAGGCCGCAAGGTGCGACACCGGCTTCGATCAGCTTGTCCCACAGGGCCTGCGTGCCTTCGAGTGAAGTGTAAAGCTCAAAGCCATCCTCGCCGGTATAGCCCGTGCGACTGACGATGAGGCGCCTTCCGGCGAATTCGGTATTATAATAGGTATAGAATTCCAGCTCAGCGGCCTCCTTGAGGCCGAGCACTTCCACGACGGTCTTTTCAGCGAGCGGTCCCTGAACGGCGATCTGGCCCCAGTCGGGAGATTCGTTCCGAACGGTGACCTTGAAGGCCCCGGCCTGCTCCTCGATCCAGGCGAAATCCTTGGCGATGTTGGCCGCGTTCACCACCAGCAGGAAGTGGTCCGGCTCGAATTCGCGGTACACCAGCAGGTCATCGACCGTGCCGCCGTCGGGCTTGCACATCATCCCGTAGAGGACTTTGCCCGGGGCGAACCCGCGGATTTCGTTGGTAAAGATATAATTGACAAACGCTTCTGCCTCAGGCCCTTCCACGAAAATCTCACCCATATGGGAAACGTCGAACATCCCGACCTTCTGCCGGACGGCGTTGTGCTCCTCGATGATGGATGTATACTGGATGGGCATATCGAAGCCCGCGAAGGGACTCATTTTCGCGCCGAGGGCGACGTGTCTGTCGTGCAGGCAGGTCAGCTGAAGCGGCTCATTGGTTATCGGTTCTGACATAAAAATGTGGTGTAATTAATCATTGTTTCGCGAAGATAATAAATATTCCGCTCTTCTCATAGCTTTTGTTCCGAAAACAGCTATTTGGCTCCGGAAGTAAACAGCAAGTCATTCCGGACTTGATCCGGAATCTTCGAGCCAGAAGGTAAGGCGCTCCAGAAAGCCGTGGAGATCCAGCGGGCGGCCGGCGGCGGCGAGGAGGGGGCGGAGGTTGGCGACGCGGGAGCGGACGGAGGCGACGCCGTGCCGGCCCAGCTTGTCCGCCGAAGGGGTGATCGCCCGCTCAAGGATGTCGAAGTCGACATCAAACAGCAGCGTGCCGTGCACGATGTCGGCGGTTGGGGTCTTGCAGTAAGCGTTGCCGGAGACCTTGCGGCCGTCTACGAGGATGTCGTTGCGGCCGGATACCTCGGCAGCAAGTCCGAGGCTCCGGAGGAAGCCGGCGATGCACTCCATCTGGCGGGGAAACACTTCTTCCACGGGGCCCGGGCGGACAATCATCGAAACCATCACATTCCCTGGATCGGAATACACGCACCCTCCCCCGCTCTTTCGCTGCACCACGGCAATCCCCTTCTCCCGGCAGAAATCCAGGTTAACCTCCTGCTCCGCCACCTGATTGCGGCCGTAAATCACTGTCGGGGGCGACTGCCAGACCATAAACAGGCCGGCTTGCTGCTGCTCATCAGCCATCTCCGCAAAATGGGCCGCCAGCGCCTGCTCAGCGTCCAGATACGCCTGCAGCGGCAAGCCGGGAGCTATGTCTATTCGGTACATCAGCGCAAATTTACAAAGAATTTTCGACGAACTGCGCCCAATCGTGCAGCCGGACGCACGATTAGGTACGAAAAATGGCCAAATCCGCACCCAATCATGCAAGCAATGCACGATTAGGCGCAGTCAAACAGTGAGAATTTGTGGAATTCGGGAAGGTTTCGTATATTTGGGCAAGTTTAATAAATCTCGCAAATTATGAGAAAGTGGATCTTTATGGCGGCAGCCCTCATCGCAACGCTGGCCGCGGTTTCCTGCGAAAAAGAAAAAATGGGTGACCGCCTGCTTGGTTCCTGGACTCTGGATCATCGGTCCGTTAACGGCATCAGCGATATGCCTGAAGGGGAAGTAACCGTCACATTCTACAACGACGGGACAATGACCTGGAATTCCACCCCGTACACCTGGACGGTGAAAGGCAAAAAACTGACGTTGACCCCCGTTCCGACCAAGATGTTGGACCCGAACCCCCTTACGATCACCATCGACCATATCGCTCAGGAGGGAAAGGATACATTTTTATCCTGGCATTACAGCGATTACGGGGATAATTTCCGCGAGGAGTATCATTTTATCGGCATCGTTGATTTACCCAAATGATCGTTAGCACGATTCTGCTCGCACTGGTATTCGTGCTTGCGCCCGCCGGGGTGATGTGGCTTTGCCGGAAAGTGGCGTGGCTGGGAAAAATCGGCCCGGTGCTGATCCTGTACATTCTCGGCGTCGTTATCGGCAACCTTGTCCACGTGCCCTTCCAGGCGCAGTTGCAGGATATCCTGTCGAGCGCGGCCGTACCGCTGGCCATTCCGCTGATGCTGTTTACCTGCACCTTCCGCCGGAGCGAAACCCGCAGCCAGCTGCTCGCGCTGATCACGGGCCTTGCCGCCGTCATCACGGCCGTCATCGCCGGCTATTTCATTTTCGGAAAGCATATCGCCGACGCACCCAAGATCGGCGGAATGCTGACGGGTGTCTATACCGGCGGCACCATCAATATGGCCGCCCTCAAGACGATGCTGGGTGTGCCGGAGGAGACTTTCATCCTGATGAACTCGTATGATATGCTCATCAGTTTCCTGTTCCTGACGTTTCTGCTGTCGTTCGGGATCAGGTGGTTCAGGAAGATTCTCGGGTCAAGCCCGAAAATGACGGAAATGTCAAGCGTGGAAACGGTGGAGGGAACAGGAACCGGATTGGCGGAAGGAAGCGAAACGTCCGACTACCGGCGTCTGTTCACGAAGGAAGGCCTCAAGGATGCCGGATTCCTGCTGCTGGCCGATATCCTGATCATCGGGATTTCGGCGGGCCTGGCGGTACTTGCCGGAGACGGATGGTTCATGACCGTGCTGATCCTGATGCTCACGACGCTCGGCATCGCGGCCTCGTTCTGGAAGCCGGTCAGAAGCCGCAGGGGTGGCTATGAGATCGGGATGTATCTGATCTATATCTTTTCGATTGTCGTCGCCTCGATGGCCGACCTCCAGGCCCTCGACTTCAAGGGCGGCGCCGCCCTTCTAGGCTACCTGAGTTTCGTCATCTTCGGCTCGCTCCTCATTCAGGTCATCCTGGCCAGAATCTTCCGGATCGACGCCGACACGATGATGATCAGCAGCGTGACCTATATCTGTTCCCCGCCCTTCGTGCCGATGATGGCCACCGCCATGAAAAATCCGCGGATCATCGCCGCGGGCCTTGCCATCGGGGTGGTCGGCTATGCGGCCGGCAATTACCTCGGTTTCCTGATGGAGCGCCTCCTTTCGCTGTTCTAAACCCTCCCCGCCCATGAAAAAACCGCTTCTCATCTTCCTGCTGCTGACCGCCCTCACCGGGCTGCAGGCCCAGGACCGGCCCGATTCCCTGAAAAAAAACACGCTGACCATCGACCTTGATTTCCTGACCCGCGGCGAGGTCCGTGGCGGCGGACTCACATACGGCGATGACACCAAACCCGATTTCGCCGCTTTCATCCTGGAACGGACCCTGCTCGGCATCGGCTATGAGCGATCCTTCCTCTCGGCCCGCGTCACCGCCCAGCACAGCGGCACCTGGGGCAATAATGAAAACAGTTTTTTCAGTCTCTACGAGGTATGGATCCAGCTCGCCTCCAGGAAAGGATTCTTCGCAAAAGTGGGACGGCAGGACATTTCCTACGACGACCAGCGCATCTTCGGGTCCGACGACTGGGCGATGACGGCCCGTTCCCACGATGCGCTCCGGCTCGGCTATGAGGGTCACGGGCACAAACTGCACCTGATCGGCGCCTACAACCAGAACCTCGCCAACATCGCGGGCGGCACCTACTACAAAGGCGGCCTCCAGCCCTACAAATCGATGGCGGCGCTGTGGTATCATTACGACGTTCCCAAAACCGATTTCGGCTTCTCCGTGCTCTTTATGGACGCCGGCATGCAGGGCGGCGAGCAGGATGAGAGTGAAAAGGTCTGGCATCAGCAGCTCGCCGGCGCCTACCTGGCCTATACCCCGGCGAAATGGTCGGCCGAAGCCGCCTATTACCATCAGTTCGGCAGAGAAGAGCACGGCCTCCCGGTCAACGCCTTTATGGCGAGCGCCAAATTTACCTGCACTCCGGAGAGGCACTGGACCGTCACGGCCGGCTACGATTATCTGAGCGGCGACAAAGACTTCGCCACCCCTGTCGGCGGCACCATCGGCCTCACCCGCCACGAGGTCATCCGCGGATTCAGTTCGCTCTACGGCTCGCACCACAAATTCTACGGCGCGATGGATTTCTTCTACCTGACCACCTACGTGGGCGGATTCACCCCCGGCCTGCAGAACGCCTACGCCGGACTCCGATGGACCTTCAAGGAGAAGCACTCGGTAAGCGCCTCCTATCACTTCCTGGCGACGGGCACCAAGCTCCGCAATGCCGATATGCCGCTCGGGCACGAACTGGAAGTCGCGGCTTCCTTCCAGCTCTTCCGCGACTGCAAACTCAGTTTCGGCTATTCCTTCATGAAGGGTACCGATACGATGACGGTCCTCAAAAAAACGGCGGACCGCCGCGAACTCCACTGGGGCTGGCTGATGCTGACCGTCGCCCCCCGGATTTTTACAGGAAAATGGTAAAATGAAATAATACTTATGAAACGACTTGTTGAATGTGTTCCCAACTACAGTGAGGGAAGAGACCGGAAAATCATCGATGCCATCGTTGCCGCGATCGCGGAAGTGGAGGGCGTAAAAGTGCTGGACGTGGATCCCGGAGCGGCGACAAATCGGACCGTGGTGACCTTCGTGGGCGCCCCGGAAACCGTCTGCGAGGCCGCCTTCCAGGGGGCGAAGAAAGCGCAGGAGCTGATCGATATGCGGCGCCATCACGGGGCCCATCCCCGGAGCGGAGCGACGGATGTCCTTCCGCTGATTCCCGTAGCCGGCATCACGCTGGAGGAATGCGCCGCGCTGGCCCGGGGGCTGGCCGAAAGGATGTTCACCGAACTCGGCATCCCCTGCTACTGCTATGAGGCCGCCGCTTTCAGGCCCGAACGCCGCAATCTCGCGGTCTGTCGTGCCGGAGAATACGAGGCCCTGCCCGAAAAAATGGCCGACCCGGAGCGGAAGCCCGATTTTGGCGGCGCCTGGAACGAGACCGTCGCCCGGTGCGGCGCGTCCAATGTGGGAGCTCGCAACTTCCTCATCGCCGTCAATTTCAACCTCAATACCACCTCCACACGTCGGGCCAACGCCATCGCCTTCGACGTCCGTGAAAAAGGCCGCAAGGCGCGGGAGGGCGGACGGCTGGACGGCGCGCTTCTCAAGGACGCCGAGGGGAAGCAGATCTGGATTCCCGGTACCCTGAAGGGCTGCAAGGCCATCGGCTGGTACATCGAGGAATACGGCATCGCTCAGGTTTCGATGAATATCACCGACATTGACGCCACTCCCCTGCATGTGGCTTTCGAGGAAGTTTCAAGAGCCGCCGCGGCCCGCGGCCTGCGCGTGACGGGCACGGAGATCGTCGGCCTGGTGCCGAAACGCGTGCTGATCGAAGCCGGACGCTTCTATCTGGCGCGGCAGCAGCGCTCACTGGGCATCCCGGAGGCGGAGATCGTCAAAATCGCCGTCAAATCGATGTCACTGGATGATCTGAAGCCGTTCGAGCCCCGCGAAAAAGTCATCGAATATCTGATGGGAGACGGCACGACCGGTCCGCTGGCCTCCATGAGCGTCGCCGGCTTTGCCCGGGAAACCGCTTCGGAATCCCCCGCCCCCGGCGGCGGCAGCGTTTCGGCCGCCATGGGCGCATTCGGCGCCGCCCTCGCCACGATGGTCGCCAATCTCTCCGCCCACAAGCGGGGCTGGGACGACCGCTGGGAAGAATTCTCCGCCGTCGCAGAGAAAGGACAGGCCGTTCTGGAAGAACTGCTCGCCCTGATAGACGAAGATACGGCCGCCTTCAACCGGATTATGGAAGCGCTCGGGATGCCGAAAGGCAACGAGGCCGAGAAGGCCGCCCGCTTCTCCGCGATACAGGACGCCACGCTTTATGCCGCCACAGTGCCTCTCAAGACGATGGAAGCGGCCTTGAAGGCGCTTCCGCTGGCCCTGGAAATGGCATCGAAAGGCAATCCCGCCTCGGCCTCCGACGCCGGCGTAGCGGCGCTTGCCGCCCGGGCCGCCATCCGCGGAGCGCATCTCAACGTCCGCATCAACGCCGCCGGACTCGCCGACAAGGCGCCCGCCGCTCCCCTCCTGGAGCGCGCCGAGGCCATCGAAGCCGAAGCCGCCGCCCTGGAAGCGAAGGTTCTGGAAGAAGTGGATAAAAACCTGTAGGGGCTATTTAACACCGGCGTGTTCGTCAATCTCTTCCTGCAGCATCTGCTCGAAGAGTGTGACGGAACGTGACAGGGTGTAGTTTTTGGCCGCTTCGTGATAACAGCCCTCCATGTAGCGGCGTTCGTTGGGATGGTCGAACCAGTAGTCCATCGCACGGGCAAGGTCCCCGGGGTCCCCGGCTCTGAAAAGGCTCCGTCCATCCAGCGCGAACTGGGGTGTTGCGCTGTTGTTGCTGTTCGAGATGACGGGCACCAGTCCGGTAGCGAAAGCCTCGATGCAGCTGATCGCCTCGCTCTCCATATCGGATGCGTGGATGTAAAGATCCGTTTCCAGCAGTTCCCGGATGAGTTCGTCCCGATCGACGTAGATGAATTTCGGCGGATGCTGAAGGGACTTCCCGAGTTCGACATAATGGTCGTATTCCGGGCCGCGGCCGGCAAAGACCAGCTGGATCCGGTCGCCATAGCGGGAGTATTGCAAAGCATTGATAATCACGTCCTGCCGCTTTTCCTGCGAGAGACGGCCGATCATCATCACTTTCAGGAGCCGTGTTTCGTCTTCCGATTCCACCCGTGGGGGCCGGCCGGCGATCTTTTTCTCCCCCGCCTCCAGGAAAGCGTCCTGGATGCCGTTGGAGATGACGTGGATCTTGGCCTTGTATCCGCGGGCGGCAATCATATCGCCCATAAACTTCGAGGGGACATGGACGTGTCGCGCCCGGTTATAGACAAAGTAACGGAAACTCCGGTAGAAAATGTCGTTGAACCACCCCACTTTACCCATGCTGACGGAGGATGTAAGGTTCTCGGCCTGGATGTGGAAAGCCGCCGTGAAGGGCTTGCCGATCTCCTCGCAATATCCGATCGCTTCCACCGAGATGGCGAAAGGCACCAGGATATGCACGATATCCGCCCAGTCACAGGCCTCGTGGATCTTTTCCCGGTCGACCTTCGCAAAACTGAAATCGTGCTTGTCCATCAGGGACTGGAACACGGGCATGTGGAAACGCGGTGTCGTAAAATCGCCGTCTGTCAGGGTCAGTTGATAAGTGTCCGGCGTCGGCGAATCCCAGCAAAGCGCCTTTACCTCGTGTCCCCTGCGGCGAAGTTCAACGGAAAAGCGTTGCGCAGAGATGGATGTTCCGTTGTTGGTCGTGTAAAAACTGTCGATTACGAATAGAATTTTCATATCTCCTCCTCAAAAACACTGCAAAGGTACAAAAATACTTTCACTTTGTTACTATTTTTACGCTTCTTGTGCAAAAACAGTTTGCTTAAACAAGATGCTTTTTGTAAGTTTGTAGAAATTTATAACCTATGGCTTGTTTTATCGTACCCCTCGTACAGGCAGTTGCCACCAGCATCTACCGCAAATGCAATGAGAAATCCATTGCAAATCCCGCATCGAACACTTTCAAACATCAGATCCCGGCCCTCGAGAAAATGCTCTGGGGCGGTTCGGTGATGCTGATCGTCGACCATATCATCAACGGCGAACTCACCTGGAGATTCCCGTTCTTCACCGCCCTCGGCGAAACGGGCGGCGCCTCCATCATGCTCCGTGAGATGCTCACCGTCGGTGTTCCGATGTCGCTGGTCCTGACCTGCGTCTGGCTGATCTACGCCCTTGTAAAGAAGAGAAGCGCCAGCGTTTCCGCATAATAGCAAACTGCGATGACATTCTGTGAAGAGATTCTCTCAGGCATTCCGACGGAATTGCCGGAGCCGATGCCATACGATCCGACGGTCAACCACGCGCCGGTGCGGAAGGATATCCTGACGGACCGGGAGAAAGTCCTGGCCCTTCGCAACGCCCTCCGGTATTTCCCGGAGCGGCACCACGCGGTGCTGGCGGCGGAATTCGCCGAAGAACTACGTCGCTACGGCCGCATCTACATGTACCGATTCCGTCCTTCGTATGAGATGTACGCCCGCCCGATCGACGAATATCCCGCCCGATGCCGCCAGGCCGCGGCCATCATGGCGATGATCCAGAACAATCTGGATCCGCGCGTGGCCCAGCATCCGCACGAACTGATCATCTACGGCGGCAACGGAGCCATATTCCAGAACTGGGCGCAGTACCGCCTCGTGATGCAGTATCTCGCCACGATGACGGAGGAGCAGACGCTCGTAATGTATTCCGGCCATCCGCTGGGGCTCTTCCCTTCGCACAAAGACGCCCCCCGCGTGGTCGTTACCAACGGAATGGTCATTCCGAACTACTCAAAGCCCGACGACTGGGAACGCTTCAACGCCCTCGGCGTGAGCCAGTACGGCCAGATGACGGCCGGTTCCTATATGTATATCGGTCCGCAGGGCATCGTCCACGGCACCACGATCACCGTGATGAACGCCGCCCGGAAGGTGCTGCGCGCGCGGGGAGCATCCGATACCGACGACCGGGGCGGAATGCTCTTCGTCACCGCCGGTCTCGGCGGGATGTCGGGTGCCCAGCCCAAGGCCGGCAACATCGCCGGCGTCGTCTCCGTCACGGCCGAAATCAATCCCCTCGCCGCACGCAAACGCTATGAGCAGGGATGGGTCGATGAACTCCACGACGACCTCGACGAACTCATCGTCCGCATCCGCAAGGCGGTCGCCGCGAAAGAGGTCGTTTCCCTCGCCTACGTCGGCAACGTCGTCGATCTGTGGGAGCGCCTCGCGGACGAAGACATCCGCGTCGACCTGGGCTCCGACCAGACCTCGCTGCATAATCCCTGGGCGGGCGGTTACTATCCGGCCGGGTTCTCCCTGGAGGAATCCAAACGGATGATGGCAACCGAGCCGGTGCGTTTCAAAGAGGCGGTACAAGCTTCACTGCGACGTCAGGTAGCGGCCATCAACCGGCTTACAGCCAATGGAATGTACTTTTTCGACTACGGTAACGCTTTCCTGCTGGAGAGTTCCCGCGCCGGAGCGGACGTCCTCCTCGAAGACGGCCGATTCCGCTATCCGTCCTACGTGCAGGACATCATGGGACCGATGTACTTCGACTACGGCTTCGGTCCGTTCCGCTGGGTCTGCATGAGCGAGAAGCCCGAAGACCTGGCGAAGACCGACGCCCTGGCCGTCAGGGTCCTGTCCGAGATCGCCGCCACGGCACCGGAGGAGATCGCCGGCCAGATGCGCGACAACATCCGCTGGATCGAAGAGGCCGGCCGCAACCACCTCGTCGTCGGCTCCCAGGCCCGCATTCTCTATGCCGACTGCGAAGGCCGCACCAAGATCGCCCTCGCCTTCAACGAGGCCATCCGCACCGGCGAAATCACGGCCCCCATCGTTCTCGGCCGCGACCATCACGACGTCTCCGGCACCGATTCCCCGTTCCGCGAGACCTCCAACATCTACGACGGCTCGCAGTTCACGGCCGACATGGCCATCCAGAACGTCATCGGCGACGCCTTCCGCGGCGCCACCTGGGTATCCGTCCACAACGGCGGCGGCGTCGGCTGGGGCGAAGTCATCAACGGCGGCTTCGGCATGGTCATCGACGGCTCCCCCGACAGCGACCGCCACATCCGCGAGATGCTCTTCTGGGATGTCAACAACGGCATCACCCGTCGCAGCTGGGCCCGCAACGAGGGCGCCCGCAGCGCCATCGAACGCGAGATGGCCCGCACCCCCGGCCTCCGCGTCACCCTCCCGAATATCGCGGATGAAAATCTGGTAAAAAAAGCATTGAATCTATGATCCATTATATTTCCAAAGACTGGCTCTCCCTGGAGAGGTTGAAAGAGATCATCGACAGCCACGCCGAAATCCGGCTGTCAGACGAAGCGACGGCCGCCATCGTCAAGTGCCGTAAATACCTGGACGACAAGATGGAAGAGACCGACAAGCCGATGTACGGCATCACCACCGGCTTCGGGTCCCTGTACAACGTCACCATTCCGAAGGAAGACCTCTCTCAGCTCCAGCACAACCTCGTGATGTCGCACGCCTGCGGCGCCGGAGAGACCGTCCGTCCGGAGATCGTCAAGCTGATGCTTTTCCTCAAGGTCCAGAACCTCTCCTACGGCCACTCCGGCGTGCAGCTCATCACCGTGCAGCGCCTGATGGACATGTTCAACAACGACATCCTTCCGGTCGTCTACCAGCAGGGCTCCCTCGGCGCCTCCGGCGACCTCGCCCCGCTGGCGCACCTTAGTCTGCCGCTCATCGGGCTCGGCGAAGTGCTCTGCAAGGGCGCCGTCCGGCCTGCCGCGGAAGTCTGGGCTGAATTCGGCTGGGAACCGATCCGCCTCCAGAGCAAGGAAGGCCTGGCTCTGCTGAACGGCACGCAGTTCATGAGCGCCCACGCCGTATGGTCGATTCTCAAGAGCATGCGGCTCTCCCGCTGGGCCGACCGCATCGGCGCGATGTCGCTCGACGCCTACGACGGCCGGATCGAGCCGTTCCTGCCGCTGACGCACCTGCTTCGTCCGCACAGCGGGCAGATCGAGACCGGCGAACGCTTCTGCGAACTGCTCGACGGCAGCGAACTGATCCGCCGGCCCAAGGAGCACGTACAGGATCCGTACAGTTTCCGCTGCATCCCGCAGGTGCATGGCGCGGTCAAGGACAATATCATGTACGTCAAGTCCGTCATCGAGAACGAAATCAATTCGGCGACCGACAACCCCAATATTTTCCCCGACGAGGACATGGTCATCTCGGCCGGCAATTTCCACGGCGAGCCCATCGCCATCCCGATGGACGCCCTGGCCATCGCGATGTCCGAACTCGCCAGCATCTCGGAGCGGCGCACCTACCAGCTCATCCACGGCCTCCGCGGCCTCCCGAAATACCTCGTGGCCAATCCGGGACTCAACAGCGGCTTCATGATTCCTCAGTATACGGCCGCGTCGATCGTCAGCCAGAACAAGGGGCTCTGCTGGCCCGCCTCCTGCGATTCCATCCCCTCTTCGCAGGGGCAGGAGGACCACGTCAGCATGGGGTCGAACTCGGCGACCAAGCTGGTCCGCATCGTGGACAATGTGGAGCGCGTGCTCGCGATCGAACTGTTCAACGCCGCCCAGGCCCTGGAATTCCGTCGCCCGGCGAAGTCCTCCCCCGCCCTGGAAGCCATTTTCAAGGCGTATCGGCAGGTCGTTCCTTTCATCGAGAACGACACCTATATGTCTCCGCTGATCGCCGCCTCGGTACGCTTCCTTCGCAGCCATCCCGAACTCTGAGATGAAAACGTTGATCAAAAACATAGGCCTCCTCGCGGGGATCGTGCCGGAAGGCGTCCTTCGGAAAGAGGGCGCGGAGATGGCCGAAACCGGAATGCTGGAAAACGCCTGGATCCTTGTCGAAGACGGCCGGATCGCCGACTTCGGAGAGATGGGAAAGATGCCCGATCAGGTCGGGCATGACGAGGTCATCGATGCCGAAGGCGGGATGGTCATGCCGGCATTCTGCGACAGCCATACGCACATCGTGTATGCCGGGAGCCGGGAAGGTGAGTTCCTCGACAAGATCCGGGGTCTGTCCTACGAGGAAATCGCCGCACGCGGCGGCGGGATCCTCAATTCCTCCGACCTCCTTCACCGGACCTCCGAAGATGACCTCTATGCCCAGTCCATGGTCCGGGTACGGGAAATGATGGCCCACGGAACGGGAGCAATGGAGATCAAGAGCGGCTACGGCCTCAATCCGGAGGATGAGCTCAAAATGCTCCGGGTCATCGCGCGTATCAAGGAGTCGGTTCCTGCCATCGTACGATCCACCTACCTCGGCGCCCACGCCGTCGGACGGGGTTATTGCCACGATGAATATGTGCAGACCGTCATCGACACCACCCCGGAAGCGGCCCGATATGCCGATTTCATCGATGTGTTCTGCGACGAAGGTTTCTTCACGCCGGAAGATACCGCCCGGATCCTCGAAGCGGGCGCAGCGGCCGGCCTGCGCCCCAAAATCCACGCCAACGAACTCGCCGTCAGCGGCGGCGTCGAGGTCGGCGTCCGATACAACGCGCTGTCCGTGGATCATCTGGAACGGACCACTCCGGCACAAATTGATGCCTTGAATGGCTCAGCGACCATGCCCACGATGCTGCCCGGTTCATCCTTCTTCCTCGGAATTCCCTTCGGAAACGCCCGCGGCTTCATCGACGCCGGACTCCCCCTCGCCCTGGCCTCCGACTACAATCCCGGCTCCTCCCCATCCGGCGACATGCGCTTCGTCATGGCCCTCGGCTGCATCCGCATGCGCCTCACCCCGGTCGAAGCCTTCAACGCCGTCACGCTCAACAGCGCCTATGCCATGGGCATCAGCGACATTGCCGGCTCCATCACCCGCGGCAAACAGGCCAAAATCCTCCTCACCGAGCCCGGCTGGAACCTCACCCGCCTCGCCTACCACTACCGTACCCCCTGGCTCCGGCAGGTCATTTTATAGCGAAAAAACATTATATTTGCCGAAAAGACCCTCAGAAATATGAAACGGATTCTCGTATTGCTCAGCATGGTACTGATGTGCGTTGCACTGAAGGCCCAGGATGTATTGACGGTCGTTTATGCGACATCGGACGACGGCTTCCTCAATGTCCGCTCCGAGCCCTCCAACAAAGGGAAAATCCTCACCACCCTCGCGATGCGTTTCCATGACCTCGGAGACGGCATCCTCATCGAAAAAGGCGACCAGTGGAGCAAAGTCCAGGTCCATGGCAAAACCGGCTGGGTCTACAACAAATACCTCGGCTTCCAGACCTGGTACACCGGCAAAGGCAAGCGCAAACTCGTCGCCGCCCGCGACAACACCCCCCTCTACGGCGAAGACTTCTCCGGCGAAAACCAGCTCCCCCTCTTCGGCACCGTTCCCAAAGGCACCGTCCTCGCCGACAAATTCACCGAAGAGAACGGCTACTACATCCTCTGGACCATCCACGACAACCTCTTCATCCGCAAGAAAGACGCAAGGGTGGAGTAACGTCCGATCTTGGCAAAGAATAACATCCTCCCGGACGCCGTCACTTCGCTTGGGGAACGACTTCGTAGCCCATATCACTGAGGAGGTGCCGCTGGAAAATGCCGCAGGCCTTGCCGAATTCCTTGGCAAGGATTTCCGAGCCGGACTTGATCTGGCTGCGTTCTTCGACGGCGGCCATCGCATGATAGAGTTCGTGGGGAACGGTTTCGAAGATCAGACGTAGTTTATCCTCCGTTTGCTTATCCCGGTTGATGAGAATGAGGATCACCGGCCGGCTGGCGTTTTCCGCGCCACACCACCTGACATAGGAGGTCACCCCGCAGATGTCACCGGGCAGGCGGCCCTTCAAGGCCTTGGAAATGAAGGCATAATCCTCCTCGTTATCCTCGGAGAAAGCGATGAAATTGATGTAAGAATTTTCGAAGCGGGCGCCGACCTTGTACAGGCTGTAAGAATACAAACAATCCATATATTTTTAACGTGAGATGATCAGTCTTCACCCCGATATACAAGAGTCCGGGAAAAAACTTACACAAAATCTTGCTATCTTTGGGGAAAATTAACGAAAAATGAAAAAGATCCTTCTCCCCGTCGTGATACTGATCCTGGCCGGAACGGCCGCACAGGCGATGAACCGTAAGCCGCCGGTCCGGCTTGGCAAGAAAGCCGAGGCCGATACGACGACCGTGGTGCGGCTGCATCTTGCGCCCGTACTGATGGAAGGAAGCGGACAGGTCGTCCTGCAGGATGTATGGAAGCAGGAGGATCGGATCGAACTGCACGGCGAGACCTCCGTCACGCTGTTGCAACTGCAGGAGGGAGCCGGAACTCCCGACGGGACGCTTACACTGAATCCGGCGCTCCCCGAGGGTGCGGTCTTCTCCGTCCTCCTCGGCCGGGAATTCAGTTACGGATGGAAGGATCCCTCGGATGCGCTTTCCGGGGAAGGCACCGTGCAGGACGGCGTGCTGGACATTACCCTCCGGCACAATTCGGCTTTCGTGCTGCTCGGCCCGGGGAATCCGCGGGTGGAGATCGAGCCTTTCCTGTCCACGTATTCCCGGGAGACCGTCGACGTTCCGGAAGGAGGGCTTCTTGTGATGCTGCCGCCGAATTCGGAAGACCTTGCAGCAATCGTCCGTGACACCTCCGGCGTCCGTTCCTCAGTGCTGACGGCGGGAGAAGCCGGGACTTGCCGGTCCGCTTCCTTCTCCGAGGATCCCTGGTTCGCCCTTCCCAGTTCGCTGATGGCCACGACCCTCCAGACGCGGAACCTGTCGACCGGAAAAGATTATGTCTGCGGCGAATATTCCGGCATTACGCCGGTCTCCGGCGGCCGTTACGCCCTGGTGCACAATGGCGCGAAAGGCGGCGGCATCTATTTCGCCGATATGGCCATCGAGGGAGGAAGAGTGACATCCGCCCGGATCGAGGCCGCTCCCGGCACGCTCGACGCAAAAGACGTCCGTGACCCCGAAGGAATCGCCTATATGCCTTCGACCAACACGCTCTGGGTCTCCGGTGAGAAGGATCAGAGCATCCTGGAATACGACCTGGAAGGCCGCCCGACCGGCCGGCGGATGACCGTACCTTCCGACTTCGGAGCCGGGGAACTCTCGACGGGAAACGGCTTTGAATCGCTCTCCTATTCACCCGCGACCGGCCTGATGTGGACCGTCACGGAAGAGCCCCTGAAAAAGGATCTGGATTGGATTCCCGCCGGGGAGGGGCGGAGGATGCTGCGCCTGCTGGCCTTCGACGGCAATACTCTCGAGCCGAAGCGGCAGCGTTACTACGCGATGGATGCACCCCAGTACAAACCGGCCAAGGCGGACACCTACGTGCACGGCGTGGCTGATCTGCTGGCCCTGGAAGACGGCACCCTCCTCGTCCTGGAACGGGAAGTATATGTACCGACCTATAATTCCAACGACAAAGCCAGTATGCTTTCGATGCTGACGACGGCCGCGGCGAAAGTCAAACTCTACCTCGTCGATCCTTCCTCCAAAGAGGCCCTGCTGTCGAAAGTGCTGGTAGGCTCGTTCTACACCCGCTTCCCCGGCCCGCTCAGTCTGCTGATGGGAGCCGATCCGCAGCTGGCCAATTTCGAAGGAATGTGCCTCGGGCCGATGGTCGACGGGCATCTTACCGTCCTCCTCGTCAACGACTCGGAACGCGGCAAAGGCAACTCTTATGCCCGCCTGCAGGATTATATAAGGGTAATGCTGTTCTAGAGGTCCATCCGGTCCACGGTGCCGATGATATCGGCCTCGGCGGCAGCGTCGATCAGCGAATCGATATACGCATTGACCGCATCGATCCCGGCTTTCAGGTTCGTTCCCGGCCAGGCATTGTCGCCGCCGGAATAAACGGTTCCGTTCCCGTAACGGAAACGCACGCTCCACATGGTCCCGTCCAGGACGTGGGCGAGCGGGCGGTAATTCTCCTTCAGCCGGTAAAGTTTGTATTGCCACATCAGGGCGTCGATCTTCACCAGGGCGTCATCTTCCACCCGGATGACCGTCCCGTCGGAGGCGTTTTTCGCCCAGGTCAGCTGTACGCCGCCCTTCTCGGACGGCTCCACGAGATAATAGACGGATGGGGAAATCCGCATATCCGAACGGCGATATTGATAGGACAGGAGCGCACCTTCCGGCTTAGAGCCGTTTTCCATATTTCCGTGGCATCCGAAAAGGGATAATAACATAGACATACAAAGAATAATCGGTTTCATCGGACGAAAGTTTCTAACTTCTGCAATAATAGCAATTATAATTTAAATTTGACACATCCTGTCTTCAAATTTTGTATTTTTGTTCTATGAAACGAAATGCGATCATTCTGGCCGCGATGGCGGCGGCGCTGATGCCGGCGGGATGCCGGAGCGGTGCGGATAAACTGTACGAGCAGGTGAAGGGTTATGTGCCGGCTTATGCCGTGATGGCCCACCGGGGATCCACTTACTGGGCCCCCGAGGAGACGGAAAGCGCGTGGAGATGGGCGCGGGAAATCGGCGCCGATTACCTCGAATCCGACCTCCAGTGCACCAAGGACGGCGTCATCCTCGCCAATCACGACGTCAATCTCACCCGGACGACCGACATCGAAGAGGTCTTCGGCGAAGGGATTCCCGCCGGGCGGAAGGACTTCTACCTCTCCCTCGGTTTCGGAGAAGAGGATGCCGAAGCCCAGATCGAACGCGACAAGGCCAGCTTCGAGCCCTATCACGCCGCATCCTACTATTATGCCGAGCTGCTGATGCTGGATGCCGGGAAATGGTTCAACGAAGCGCATCCGGAGCGGGCGCGGGAGGCCTATGCCCGCAGTCAGTATGTATCCGCCCTGCAGGACCAGATCGCCTATGCCGAAGGGAAACGCCTCCGCCGCGACGAAAACGGCTGCCGGGTACTCCCCTGTTCGCTGAAAGAAACCGGGAAGACGCTCGCGGAGATCTACGCCGAAGGCAAGGAAGGCGGGAAATATATGGAATTCCTCTCCTATGATTTTTCGGGGGCATACGAGGACGATCCCGCCGACACCGGCAACCGGCCCGGCATCTATATCGAATTCAAGGAGCCGGAAGTCAACCCGGTCGATATGGAGCAGCGCGTGTATGACGTGCTGGATGCCGCCGGATGGAATATCATCACATGCCCGGCCACAGACAAGGCCTTCTACAAGGACGGCAAGGTCAACGTCGGCCGAACAGCCGGCAAAGTCATCCTTCAGACCTTCTCCACCGCCTCCCTGAAAAGGGCCGACGCCATCTTCAAGGGCCGCCTCCCGATGTGTTTCCTGCTGTGGCCCCCGTGCCCGGCCGATATCGAAGGCGGCGATCTTGATACGGAGGAAGGATTCCGCACCATTCTGAAATGGGCACGGGAGAACGGCGCCGACATCATCGGCCCGTCCATTTCCGGAGCGCCGAACAACTACGCCGAACTCAACCAGGCCTGGCAGGCCGCCCTCGTGCATGAAGCCGGAATGCTCGACCACCCTTATTCCTTCGACAGCCCGGAACAGATGGAGACGCAGACCGCCCGCAGCGACGGCTTCTTTACCAACCGTTCCGAGATGACCCTCGCCTACCTCGTCGGGAAAGGGCTCCGCGACCCCGGGGCACCAAAAATCCCAGACGCGGAGGAAACCCTCCTGCGCCTGGGATATTGAGCGATTCCGTAACGCTTACTTGGAAAGGTTCTTCATCGCATCCTTGAGCTGCTTCTGCACCTCGGGATCACTGAGGGCCTTCTCGGCTTCGTCCATCGTTTCGTTGAAACTCTTCTGGAGGCCCTGGCCGATGATGACGCGGGCTGCATAAGGCTTGTCCTCACCGTTTACCTTCTTCTCGAGCTGCTTGACGTCTAGCATGTAGTAGACGCCGTCCTTGATGAATTCCCAGCCATAGTCGCCGATATAGAACTCCATACCGAAGAGCTTGCTGGGCTTGCCCTCGTCGAGAACCGTTTCGAGGGTCTTCTCGGCAGCGGCCTCTTCGGGCTTCTCCTTGGCCATGAAACCGTAGACGTTGATGCCGCCGTCGGCGACCTTCTGCGTGGCCGCATAGACTTTCTTGACATACTCGATGTATTCGTCACGGACGAGGGTGCTGTCCTTCGCGATGAATGTGATATAGCTGGATGACTTCTCCTCTCCGAGGAAATCGTACTTGCCGGGGGTGCCGCCCTGGAGCGCGAAATCGGGCTTGAGGTTGTTGATGTCCAGGCCGAAATTCTTCTTGAAGTAGAAGGCCGCGGCCTCTTTGGTGTTCTTTTCGCCGTCGAACGTCGCTTTCTCGATGTTCTCGACGACCTTGCCGAGATCGACTTCGCCGTCGTCGGAGGCGGCTTTCTTGCCGGCCTTGTTGCCGCAGGCCGTGAAAGCGAAGACACTGGCCGTGCAGAGGAAGAGGATGAAAAGTTTGCGCATAGTATAAAAGTTTAAAGATTAGGCATTTCGGTATGTCAGGTTGTAAAGGTAAGTATTATTTTTCAATAAATTGCAACCGGGTTGCAGAAACATAGCAATAACTTTGCGGCAGAAAATAAAATATACATAAATATGTCACACGATCATCATCATCACCACCATCACCATCACGAAGAAGAGTGCTGCGAGCACGGGCACGAGCATCACCACGAAGAAGAAGGGCACGGGACCCTCGTCAAGATCATTCTTGCCGCCGTGCTTCTTGCCGCCGCCTGGCTTGTCGAACATTTCTGCGACCTCGCCACCTGGCAGCTGCTGCCGATCTATCTGGTTCCCTACCTCATTGTCGGCTGGGACACGCTGAAAGAGGCGGCCGAAGGACTTGTGCACGGAGAAGCTTTCAACGAGCATTTCCTGATGAGCGTCGCCACCCTGGGCGCCCTCTGCATCGGATTCCTCCCGGGCGCGGAGACGCAATTCCCCGAGGCGGTCTTCGTCATGCTGTTCTTCCAGGTCGGCGAACTCTTCGAAGGATATGCCGAAGGGAAGAGCCGCGAGAGCATCTCCCACCTGATGAATATCCGGCCCGAAACGGCCACAGTGCTGCGAGACGGCGCCGAGGTGACCGTCTCTCCGGAGGAAATCGCTGTCGGCGAAACGCTTGTGATCCGTCCGGGCGAACGGATTCCGCTCGACGGGACCGTCCTTGAGGGCGCTTCCGGCATCGACACCAAGGCCCTGACGGGAGAAAGCGCTCCGCGCGACGTCGCCGAGGGGGATGAAGTCATCTCCGGATGTGTCAACCTGAGCGGCGTCCTGCGCATCCGGACCACCAAGGCCTACGGAGAGAGCACCGTTTCCCGCATTATCGAACTCGTCGAGCACGCCGGCGAGCGGAAATCCCGCAGCGAAACGTTCATTTCCCGGTTCGCCCGCATCTACACGCCGGTCGTGGTGTTCGCCGCCCTTGCGCTGGCTGTGATCCCTCCCCTCGTGAGCGGACATTTCGGCGAGACCTTCCCGACCTGGCTGTACAGGGCCCTGATGTTCCTTGTGGTATCCTGTCCGTGTGCGCTGGTAATCAGCGTTCCGCTCACCTTCTTCGGCGGCATCGGCGGCGCCTCCCGGCGGGGCATCCTCGTCAAGGGCGCGAACTATCTGGACGCCCTCGCCTCGGTGAAAACGATGGTTTTCGACAAGACCGGAACCCTGACCCGCGGCCAGTTCGCCGTCGAAGCCGTGCATCCCGAGACCTGTGACGAGCGGCAGCTCCTGCATCTGGCGGCCCATGTCGAGCATTTCTCCACCCATCCGATCGGGGCGGCGCTCCGGGATGCCTTCCCGGACGAAGCCACCGACGGCTGCGAGGTGTCCGAGATCACGGAAATCGCCGGGCAAGGCATCACGGCCCTGGTGGAGGGGATGAAAGTCGCCGTCGGCAATACACGGCTGATGGACGGCGTCGGTGCCGCCTGGCACGACTGCCACTGCCCCGGCACAATCATCCACGTCGCCATCGACGGCCTTTATGCGGGGCATATCGTCATCAACGACAAAGTAAAGGAAGACAGTGCCGGAGCGCTGGCCGACCTGCGCGGACTGGGAGTCCGCCGTCTGGTGATGCTGACCGGCGACCGCAAGGCCATCGCAGCCAAGGTGGCCGGAGAACTGGGGATAAACGAATACCGCCCGGAATTGCTTCCGGACGGTAAGGTTGCCGCCGTAGAGGAAATGCTCGGCGGAGACAGACCCCTCGCCTTTGTCGGAGACGGCATCAACGACGCCCCTGTTCTTTCCCGGGCCGATATCGGCATCGCGATGGGCGGGCTCGGAAGCGACGCGGCCATCGAGGCGGCCGATGTAGTCCTGATGGACGACAAGCCCTCCAAGATCGGACTGGCTGTCCGGCTGGCCCGGAGGACGGTCCGGATCGCCCGGGAGAATGTCTGGTTCGCCATCGGCGTCAAGGTGGCCGTACTGGTGCTGGCGGCCCTTGGAGTGGCCACCCTGTGGATGGCCGTCTTCGCCGACGTGGGCGTCACCGTCATTGCAGTGCTTAACGCAATGCGGGCGCTGAGGTAGACTACTTCTTTACAAAGACGACGCGGCGGTTCTTGGCGCGGCCCTCCTCCGTATCGTTGTCGGCGATGGGCTCTTCCTGGCCCTTGCCGACAGCGGTAAGGCGGCTGGCGGGAACGCCGAGCTTGACCATCCGGTCGACGACGGCCTGGGCGCGCTTCTGGCTGAGCTTCATGTTGGAAGCGGCGCTGCCGGTGTTGTCGGTGTGACCCTGGACCTCGTAGTTGAGGTTGGGATTGTCAATCATCAGAGCGACGATGCGGGCGATCTCCTTGTCGGATTCGGGCTTGAGAGTGGCCTTGCCGACGTCGAAGGTGATGTCGTAAGAAATGATATTCGCGATTTCACGGCCGGCCTTCCTGACATTGGAGCAGGAAGACATCATCACAAGAGATGTGACGCACAGGAGTGCAAGAAGGAGTTTTTTCATTTTATTTGAGAATTTGGAATTTACCGATCAGAGGGAGTTCTTTCGCCTTGCCCTGGGCGGCGTTGACGATGCCGATGATGGCAAGGATACCGACGCACAGCGAAAGCAGGGAGCCGATAATACTTGCCAGCCATCCCAGCTTGATGGCACCGAAAACAGCGCCGAGAATCGCGCTGACGATGACGGCCGCGATGGCGGCGATGAACAGGACGATGCCCTGGTTGGTGTGGTACTTCGCGAATTTTGAATCTTTCGCCGCGAGAAGCGGTACGAGGAACAGGATTCCGAAATAGGCCAGAACAGCCATCACTTTGTTTTTCTCGATGTCCTGAGGATCGAACTCGGCCGTGGTCTCCGGCGTGTTGAGGACGTTTTGATTTTCATCCATAATTTAAAGAATTAAGAGGTTATAATGCAAATTTAACATTCACGCGAAAAAAAACAAAATAAATCTTTAAGAATCACCGGATTCTCCGGCCGGCTCCGGAAGGGCGTTCTGTCCGGCGGGCGGTGTGATTCCGTGTCCGATGGCTTTCATCGCAGATCTGACGATGCTCTGACGGCCGTCCACCAGGCGTTTGGTGTTTTCCCGGAAGCCCTCCAGCACCGACTCCAGGTCTTTCTCCAGCCGGGCGTTGTGGCGGCAGAAGATCCCCACGCGTTCGACCATTTCCTGCGCGGCGTCCACTATGCCGGCGATATTGTCCATCTGCTCTTTCTGGGCCCAGGCGGAACGGATCAGCCGGAGGAAGGGAATGAGGGTTTCTTCCGTCGTTATCAGGACATTCTGCTCGAAAGCATACCGGAATATTCCCGGCTCTTCCTTTTTCGCCAGCTGCCAGGCCCCGTAGTTCGGAATGAACATAATGACATACCCGATCGTCCGGCGGCCGACGACATATTTCTGGTATTCCTTGCCGGTAAGTTCCCGGATGTGGCTCTTGACGGACTCGAGGTTGCGGCGGGAAGCGTCGGCACGGTCTTCGTCCGTTTCCGCCGAGAAATAGTCGGACAGCGCGCTGAGGGAGACTTTCGAATCGATCAGGACATCCGTATCGTCGGGATAATGAAGGATGAAGTCGGGACGCATCCGCCGGCCCGTCTCCTGATTGGAAAGGATCCGGCCGTCGCGGTCCCGGAGCCAGCATTCCGCATCGTAGTCCCGCCCCTGCCGGAAACCCTCCTCCTTGAGGATGTTGCCGAGGATCGTCTCGCCGAAAATCCCCTGCATCTTGTTCTGGCCCTTGAGGGCGCTGGCGAGCGATTCGGCCCGGTTACCGATCGATTCGGTCTGCCGCCGGAGGTTCTCCACCGTCTCGGAGAATTTCGTCCGGATGGTGGCGCTTTCGTCGGTGTGCGCTTTCTTCTGGGCCTCGAAGGCCTCCTTCATATCCTTGATGTCTTTGTTGAGATCGCCGGTGATAACTTTCATCGTCTCAGCGGCTTCCTTCCTGAGGGATTCCTCCCGGGCCTTGAGGTTTTTCTCGTTCTCGAGGGCGAGGGCCGCACGGGCCGCCTCGATCGCCCGGGCCTGATTTTCCTGCAATTCCTTCAGTTCTTTCTCGTGCCGCCGGGCATCGTTCTGCCGGAGCGCCTCCTCCGTCATCAGTTCCCCGCGCACCTGCACCAACTCCAGTTCTTTCCGCGCAAGGGCGGCGTTTTTCCGTGCGAGAAGCACCCCCGCCACGATGAGGACGGCAATCAGCAGCACGGCCGCTATGGCAATAATTATCGTTTCCATATTGCAAAAATATAAAAAAATCCCTATCTTGCGTAGGTAATTTGAAACGAACAAAAACCTTATAGCACAATGAAAGCAATCCGTCGCATCGCCGTGCTCATCGCCGGCATCTTCCTGATCTCCTCCTGTTCCATCCTCGGCCGCCTCACCGGCAACGCCACCACCACGGGCACCAACACCGGCAGCGCCCTGCTGAACCTCTACCAGCTCTACCAGGCCTTCCGCGCCGGCGGCAGGACGCCCAGCGTCTCCAACAACTACGGCATCGACCTCTCCAACGCTTCCAACCTGATCAGCCTCGGACAGATCCTCGCAGGCGCCAGCGCGCTTCCGAACGCAACGCAGAGCTACACCAACGAGTTCTCCAACGCGATGATGACCGGCTCCTCCAACCTTGTCAACCAGTCCAACCTGGGCGGCATCCTGGGCAGCCTTCTCACGCTCGGCAACGCCAACACCTCCGCCCTGTCAGCCGCGGCCGCAAACGCCCAGGCAGGCGCTGCGACCACCGTCAACAACAAGACGGCCGGCGTGGCCGACGCAATGTCGGCCCTCGGCACCATCTTCAGTCTGATAGGAAACCGCTAGAGTTGCCCCTGCGCGCCAAGGTGACTGTCCTTGAAGCCCAGGAAATACAAGACCCCGTCAAGCCCGATAGTACTCAGTGACTGTCGGGCGCTTTCTTTGACGCGGGGCTTGGCGTGGAAAGCGATGCCGAGACCGGCCTCCATCAGCATCGGGAGGTCGTTGGCTCCGTCTCCGACGGCGATCGTCTGCGCGAGGTTGACCTTCTCGGTCATCGCGATGAGTTTCAGCAGGTCGGCCTTGCGCCGGCCGTCGACGATCTCGCCCACATAGCGGCCGGTGAGTTTGCCGTCCTCCCCCACTTCGAGTTCATTGGCGTAGACGTAATCGATGCCGTAGCGGCGCTGGAGGTATTCGCCGAAGAATGTGAATCCGCCGCTGAGGATGGCGATCTTGTAACCGCAGGTCTTGAGGACAGTCATCAGGCGGTCGGTGCCTTCGGTAATGGGAAGATGCTCGGCGATGTCTTTCATCACGGAAACGTCGAGCCCCTTGAGAAGGGCCACACGCTCGGTAAAACTCTCCCGGAAATCGATTTCGCCACGCATCGCGCGTTCGGTGATAGCCGCGACCTTGTCGTAGACGCCGTGGCGGCGGGCCAGTTCGTCGATGCATTCGGCCTGGATGAGCGTCGAGTCCATATCGAAGCAGATCAGGCGCCGCATCCGCCGGTACATATCGTCTTTCTGGAAGGAGAAATCCATCCCGGATTCGGCCGAGAGGGCCATCAGTTCCCGCTGGAAGGCGGCCTTGTCCTCCAGGGTGCCGCGGATGGAGAATTCGACGCAGGCGCGGACGTTCCGCTCCGGATGCATGATGCTCATCCTTCCGGTAAGACGCTTGATGGCGTCGATATTGAGGTTGTGCGAAGAAATGATCTGCGTAGCGGCCTGGATCTGGCTGGCGCTCAGACTGCGGCCGATCGCCGTCAGGATGTAGCGGTTGCGCCCCTGACGCCCCGCCCAGGCCTCGTAGTCGTCGTCCGACACGGGTTCGAAGCCGATGGTGACGCCGAGTTCGGTGGTCTTGAACAGCAACTCCTTCATCACCTGGCCGGAAAGGTTGTCGTCGAGACGGATCAGGATGCCGAGCGAAAGCGTGCTGTGGATGTCGGCCTGACCGATATCCAGGATTTGCGCGTCATACTTGGCGAGAATGGCCATAATCTCGGCCGTGAGGCCGATCCGGTCTTTGCCGGAGATGCGGATCAATATCTGTTCTTTCTTAGTTTCCATAATATTTTTTGTCATTTCCGAAAAAATCGCTACATTTGCAATCCCTTAACCCGGTGGGTTGTCCGAGTGGTTGAAGGAGCCTGCCTCGAAAACAGGTGTACGGGAGACCGTATCGGGGGTTCGAATCCCTCACCCACCGCGAAGGAAAGCAGAGTCGGATCCGACTCTGTTTTTTTATGCCCCCGCGGCTGGCGTCCGGGATTTCGCCCCTTTCCCGAGCCGGGGCTTGAGTTTCTTCCAGATCCAGGCCTCGAAAGGCGGAGGAAGCAGGGAGACGAGGGCGGGAACCAGCCCGTTGATCAGCGAAGGGCTTACCCGGCAGCGGCCGCGCATCAGGGCCCGGAGAGCCCGGCGCACCAGCCATGCGGGCGTGTGGATCAGGCCGAGTCTTCTTCCCCAGAGGCGCATCTTGTCCGAAAGCCCGTAGAGCGGCGTGTCGATGGCGGCCGGGCAGACCGTCGTCACGGTCACGCCATAGGGCCTCAGTTCGTAGTACATCGACTCGCCGAAACTCCGCAGATAGGCCTTGGAGGCGGCATAGACCGAGATTCCCGGTGCGGGAATCCTTGCGGCCATCGAGGAGACGAGCAGCATCCGGCCGCTCCCCCGCTGTTTCATCCGTTCACCGAAAAGCACCACGGACGAAGTGACGAAACCGACGTGCAGGCGCACCATCGCCTCCGCTTTCGGCAGCAGTTCGGGATTCAGTTCCAGGAAGAAGAACATTCCGGCGTTGTGCACCACAATCTCCGGAAAAGCGTCCATCGCGTCCACCTTCTCCAGGAGCAGCGAGGCCGCAGCCGGATCCGCCAGATCCAGGAACAGGGGAATCACCTTGACGCCGGACTCGCCGGAGAGGGCCGGAGCCGCTTCATCCAGCTGGTCCTGGCGATTGCTTACCATGATGATATCATACCCGCGTCGCGCGAGCTGCCGGCAATATTCCAGTCCCATTCCGGAACTGCCGCCGGTGACAAGGGCATAAGCCATTCTACAGTGAATTTTTCAGTTTTTCCTGCGCGTAGGCAAGCGTCAGGGTAAATGTTTTCTTCCGGGAAGACGGGGCCTCGAACATCGCGTCGGTCATCACCGTCTCGAAAATCCCGCGGAGCCCCCGGGCGCCGAGCTTGTTCTTGATGGAGGTATCCACCACGAAATCAAGCACTTCCGGCTCTATGACCAGTTTCAGCCCGTCCATCTCGAAGAGCCGCTCATACTGCCGTACGATGGCGTTCTTCGGCTCGGTCAGGATCCGCTTCAGCGCATCCCTGTCGAGCTGGTCCAGGTAAGTCACCACCGGCAGGCGGCCGACGATCTCGGGGATGAGACCGTAGGAACGGAGGTCCTGCGCATCCACATATTGCAGGAGGTTGTCCTTGTCGACCCGCTGCTTCTCCGAGGCGCCGAAGCCGATCACCTGCGTGTTGAGACGCTGGGCGATCTTGCGCTCGATCCCCTCGAAGGCGCCGCCGCAGATGAAAAGGATGTTCTGCGTGTTGACATGGATGAATTCCTGTTCGGGATGCTTGCGACCGCCCTGGGGAGGGACGTTAACGACACTCCCCTCCAGCAATTTCAGCAGCGCCTGCTGCACGCCTTCACCGGACACGTCGCGGGTAATGGACGGATTGTCGCTCTTGCGCGCAATCTTGTCGATCTCGTCGATGAAAACGATGCCCCGCTCGGCTTTCTTCACGTCGTAATTGGCCTCCTGCAGCAGCCGGGTAAGCAGACTCTCCACATCTTCTCCCACGTAGCCGGCCTCGGTGAGAACGGTCGCGTCCACAATGGTGAAAGGCACGTCCAGAAGCCGGGCGATGGTCTTCGCGAGGAGGGTCTTGCCGGTCCCGGTCGGGCCGCAGAGGAGGATGTTGGACTTCTCCAGTTCGACCCCGTCGTCGTGCTTCTCGACCAGGTTGTGGTTGATGCGTTTGTAGTGGTTGTACACGGCCACCGACAGGACCTTCTTGGCTCTTTCCTGACCGATTACATACTGGTCCAGGAACTCCTTGATGTCCCGGGGCTTGAGATTGTGCTCGATACGGCCGCCTTCCGTCGATGCGGGCGGGGCGTCCAGTTCCTGCAGATATTCGTTGGCAAGATGCACGCAGTCGCTGCAGATGTATCCCTCCTGTCCCTTGAGCATAAAGGGAACTTCGTACTCCGCGCGCCCGCAGAACATACAATGGGGCGTATCCTTCTTCTTTCCTGTCATTATTTCTTTCTCTTGACGAGAATTTCGTCCACCATACCGTAATCAAGCGCTTCCTGCGCGGTCATCCAGTAGTCGCGCTCTCCGTCGGCGGCCACCTTTTCGAGGCTCTGGCCGGAATGGGAGGCGATGATGCTGAAGAGTTCCGTACGGGTCTTCTCGATCTCCTTGGCGGCGATGAGGATGTCGGTCGCCTGACCCTGCGCACCGCCGAGGGGCTGATGGATCAGCACCCGCGAGTGCGGAAGGGCGGAACGCTTGCCCGGAGCGCCGGCGCAGAGCAGCACGGAGCCCATCGAAGCGGCCATGCCGGTGCAGATCGTCGCCACGTCCGGGTCGACAAGCTGCATCGTGTCGTAGATTCCGAGACCGGAACTCACCTGACCGCCGGGAGTATTGAGATACAGCGAGATATCCGCATTGCTGTCGGTCGATGCGAGGAACAGCAGCTGGGCCTGGACGATGTTGGCGACGTCGTCGTCGATCGGCACGCCGAGGAAGATGATACGGTCCATCATCAGGCGGCTGAAGACATCCATCGAGGCGACGTTGAGTTTGCGCTCCTCGATGATGGTCGGGTTGATGTAGGCGTCGTACGCCGCGCTGTAACGGTGAAGGGTCATCGGGGAAATCCCCTGCCCTTTCGATGCAAATTTCTCGAATTCGGACATATTACTTCAGTTCACGGAATTTTTCTTCGGAGATCTTCTTGTTCTGGAGCGTCACGTTCTCACGGACGGCCTGGAAGGCCTTGTTGTCCTCGACCTGCTCCTCGAGGCGGCGGCGCTGGTTCTCGTCGGAGAGCATGCGCTTCGCGGCGTCATTGAGGATTTCGGCGGGGACATTGCCCATACCGTACATCGCATACTGATAGGCGGCATAGTTGACGGCCGCTTCCTCGACATCCTTCTCTTCCACCTTGAGGTCGAACAGGCGGAGGATATGGCCGCGGGTCAGCTGCCAGCGGAAATCCGCGAGGAAGGACTCGAATTCGGCGTCGACCTGCTCGGCGGTGTACTTGCCTTCGTTGACGTAGATGAGCCAGCGGCGGAGGAAGGCCTCGGGAAGCTGAATGTCCGCCTTCTTCAGGAAGTAGTCGCGTGCGTCCTTGGAGAAACGGTAGTTGGCCTGCTGGAGATAGTCGGCGCCCAGACGCTCGGCGATCTTCGCGTCGAACTCTTCGGCGCTCTTCACGGCACCTTCACCGAAGATCTTGTCCCATCCCTCCTGCGTATCCTCGGCGGGAACGTAGGTCTTGACATTGATGACGGTCACCTTGAAGGAAGGATCGAGCCCGGCGAGCTTGTCCTTGGAGACCTTGAGCATCGCGGCGCGGTCGGTCTCGTTCTCGAAGGCGGCGTTGACGTCCACGGTGAACTCGTCACCGGCCTTGCGGGCAAGGAACTGGCTACGGGAACCCTCAGCCACGCTGCGGAGCGAAATGTATGCGCCTTCCACCTTGTGGGCGCCGTTGTCGAGATCGGCCACGATATAATCCTCTTCGCCGGCCGCCTCGGCCTCCTGCATCGAGCCGTACTGGTTGAGCAGGTTCTTCTTCATCGCGGCCTTGGCCTCCTTGGTCACATTGATCTGGTAAAAAGGAATCTTGTCCTCCTTGTCGACGGTGAAAGTCACCTCCGGCGTCTGGGCGATGTCGAAATGGAATTCGAAATCCTTGCCCGAAGTCCAGTCCAGCTGGGGCTGGTTCTCGCTCGGGAGCGGCTCTCCGACGATGCGGATCTTGTTCTCTTTGATAAAGCCGTCGATCGCCTCGGCGACGACAGCGTTGACACTTTCGTAAAGCACCTGTCCGCCGTAAAGACGCTGAATCAGGGATGCGGGCGCCATGCCCTTGCGGAATCCCTTCAGTTCGGCCTTGCGGCGGATTTCCGAGATTTTCTTTTTCTCGGCCTCTGCATAATCGGCCGCTTCAATCTTCAGCACAACCTCGAAATTGAGGTCATCAATCTGGTTTTTGGTAATGTTCATAATGATTTATTGTTGATTATTTGTTTCTTCCTTGGGATATTCGATCCGCTCATGGTAGACGCCGGCCAGGTGGGCCTTGAGCGTCTCCTTGACCGTCCTGAGGTCGCGGATGGAAATGTCGGCGTCGCTCAGCTGCCCCTCCCGGATCTTGCCTTCGACAATGCCTTCCACAAACTGGGAGACGGTTTCGGGAGAATGGTCGCGGAGCGTACGCGAAGCGGCTTCGACGCTGTCGCAGATCATCAGCAGGACCTGTTCGACAGTGGAAGGTTTCCTGCCGGGATAGAAGAAATCCGCGGCGTCTGCGGGATCTCCGCCCGCTTCGATATACTGATTGTAGAAATAACGGGTACACGAGGTACCGTGATGGGTCTGGATAAAGTCCGCGACGACGGTGGGAAGGCCCCAGGCCTTCGCGAGTTCCATACCGTCCGTCACATGGCGGACAATCGCACGGCCGCTCTCCTTCGGGGAGAGGTGGTCGTGATAGTGGTATTCGGCGGACGGCGGCTCGTTCTCGATGAAGCAGAGCGGATTGCGCATCTTGCCGATATCGTGGTAGAGGGCGCCGGCACGCACCAGGAGCACGTCGGCCCTGATGCTGCGGGCGGCATCCTCCGCCATCGAAGCGACCTGCAGACTATGCTGGAAGGTGCCGGGGGCCTTCTGCTGCAGTTCGCGGATATGCTTGTTGTTGGTGTCGCCGAGTTCGCGGAGGCGGTTGCCGGAGACAAGGTTGAAAATGCGCTCGAAGAGGAAGATGACGGGATAGACCGCCACCTGCAGGAGCGAGCCGACCAGCAGGTAGATGACCGTCCGGCCGATGTTTCCGGCCGTCGCCGTATCGATCAGGCGGAAGCCGAAATACACGACGAGCATCGCGACGAAGACAATGAGCGCGGCGATGAACTGATGCCAGCCCTTGCTGAAGTAGTTGAAGGCGTACAGGGCGACGGCGCCGCCGAAGAGGAACATCACGAAGAGTTCCACGCCGTTAGCGGAGAAAACAAGCAGCGGCAGCAGGCATACCGTATACACCGGGAACACCACCTGCTTCTTGAAGAAGGCGCGCAGGTAGAGCGCCGACACGGGGAACGGCACGAGATACATCAGCGACGGATAGAGCCGTTCCAGGAGGAAGGCGGTCAGCGACGCGATGAGGAAGACCGTGATAAGGTAGTAGTAGCGGTTCCTGTCCTCGAAGACGGATGCGTTGGTGTAATAGACCGTCAGGTAGAGGATGACGACGAGGATGAGCGCGATGAGGATGTTGCCGAGCCAGAGGAGGATCCGCGGGCCGTTGTAGCCGAAGAGGGCGTTGAATTCCGCCTTGTACGAATCCAGCATCCGGACGATCTCGTCGGTGACGATCTCCCCTTTGGAGACGATCTTCTGCTCGGCCCGGACATAGCCCTCGGTCGGGGACACGACATCCGTCGTCTCGGAATGGATCAGTTCCGTAAGGGCGCGGTCGTAGACGAGATTCGGGATGAGGAGGTTGTAAATACCCGATTTGGTGAGAATGGAATCCAGCGGGAAGTCGGCGAACCGGAGCGTCGCATCCGAAAGGAGCCGGGACCGCGCCTCGGAAACCTTGTACAGTTCCGAGACCGGATAATTGTTGGCTGTCTTCCCTTTCTGGACCATCACGACGCTCTCGGAGACCTGGCCGTATACGCCGGAAACCTTCACCCGCGCATCGGAGAGGACGCCTTTTCCGTAAATGTCCCGCAGGGAATTCAGCAGGGTCGGCTTCAGGCGGGCGTATTTCCCGAAATCCACCGCATCCACCGCCTTGATGGCCGAAGTATAGGCGTCTTCCGTCCATCTGTAGCACGGGATGACTTCCCCGCCGATGCGGGCTTTTTCCTCCGCGATCTGCGCTTCCGACTTGAGTAGCGGAAAGTCGAAGGGGGCGATCAGGGTCTCGTAAGGCCAGGGTGTCCCCTTCTTGTAGTCATAGTTGAACTTGGCGGACCTCGGCATCAGGAGCACGAGGACCGCGACGGCAAACAGAAGCGGAAGGAATTTTTTCATCATCTATCTATTTGAACGGGCTGTCGGCCTCCCGGGCGATAAATCGGTAGGTCATTTTATCCGTCAGTCTCGGGAACAATCTGTGCATCAACACGGTAGCCTTCCCGAGCGGGGTAAGGATCATCTCACTGCGCCGCTTCCGGAGTCCTTTGGCAAGGTACGTGGCGCAATGCTCGGCGCTCATCAGCTTCCCTTCCTCCAGCGGGGTTTTCCCCTGGGCGGAACCGTCCGCGACCAGCGCGGCATTCCGGACATTGGATTCCGTATAGCCCGGCGCGAAGACGAGCACGCCGAGACCGTCCTTGAGGTGCTCGATCCGGATCGTGTCCAGAAAGCCCCGGATGGCGAACTTGGAGCAGGAATAACCCGTACGGGCCGGCAGGGCGCTGTAGCCGGCGATCGAGATCACCCCGGCCACCTGTCCCTTGCTCTCCAGCAGATACGGAAGCGCGTACTTCGTGCAATATACCGTTCCCCAGAAGTTGACGTCCATCAGGCGTTCGATGACCTTGAGATCCAGGTCCTTGAACATCGCCCGCATCGACAGGCCGGCGTTGTTGACGAGGATATCGATCCGTCCGAAACGCGCGACCGTCTCCTCCACGAGCCTGCGGCAATCCTCCTCGAGGGAGACATCCGTCCTGACGCAGAGGACATTGTCGTTTCCGGCCGCCTCCGCCTCCATTTTCTCCAGGCTGCGGGCCGCCATCACGACCCTGGCGCCGCAGGATATGAACAATCGGGCGGAAGCGAGTCCGATTCCGGAACTCGCCCCCGTCACGATGATTACCTTGTCTTTGAAGTAAGCGGCGTTATTCATAAAAAAGATTTATTCGACCTTCATCGCGGCGATGTCGTCACCGTCGTACAGACCGGCGTCGAGCTTGGCCTTGATCTCCTTGAAAGCGTTGAGCGTGTACTCGACGTCCTCCATCGTATGGGAGGCGGTGGAGACGATGCGGAAGATGATCATACCCTTCGGGATCACCGGATAGATGACCATCGAGCAGAAGATCTTGTAGTTCTCCCGGAGATCCTTGGCGATCTTGGTCGCCTGTGCGATGCCGCCGCCGTCGATGTGGATCGGGGTGACGCAGGCCTCGGCCTCGCCGATGTCGAATCCCTGCTCGCGGAAGCCTTTCTGCAGGGCGTGGGTGATCTCCATGCACTTTTTGCGGCGCTCGTCGCCCTCGGGGGACATGATGATTTCGAGACGCTTGATGTTGGAGATGACGAACGGGAGCGGCTGGCTCTTGGCGTACATCTGGGAACGCATGTTGAGGCGCAGGTAGTTGATGATCTTGCGCGGGCCGGCGACGAAGCCGCCGATCGAGGCCATGCTCTTGGCAAAGGCGCCGATGTAGATATCCACGCCGTCCATCACGCCGAAGTGCTCGGAGGTACCGCGGCCGTGCGCGCCCATCAGGCCGAAGCCGTGGGCGTCGTCGATGAGGATGCGGAAGGAGTATCTCTTCTTGAGGGCCACGATCTCGTCGAGCTTGCCGAGGGCGCCGGTCATGCCGTAGACGCCTTCCGTGATGAGCAGGACGCCGCCGCCGTTCTCGTCGGCCTCCTTGCAGGCGCGGGCGAGGACACGGTCGCAGTCGGCCATGTCGTTGTGGCGGTATTTGTACTTGCTGCCGATGTGGAGGCGGATGCCGTCCAGCAGGCAGGCGTGGGCCTCGTTGTCATAGACGATGACATCGTGACGGGCGACGAGGCAGTCGATCGTGGAGACGATGCCCTGATAGCCGAAGTTGAAGAGGAAGGCGTCTTCCTTCTGCTCGAAGTCGGCGAACATCTTCTCGAGCTTTTCGTGGTATTTGGTGTGACCGGAAAGCATCCGGCTGCCCATCGGGTAGGAAAGGCCCCAGTCGGCGGTGGCCTGCGTCTCCACCTTGCGGATCTCGGGATGGTTCGCCAGGCCGAGGTAGTTGTTGAGGCTCCAGTTCAGCACCGGCATGCCGTTGAAGAACATATGGGGGCCGAGTTCTCCCTCCAGACGGGGGTACATATAATATCCGAAGCCCTGCTCGAAATACTGGCCGATCGGGCCGCCCGTGTCACGGGATATTCTGTCGAAAATGTCTAACATATCTTTTGGTTTTATGCGTCAATGTTTGCGTAATGCGCGTTCTCTTCGATGAACTGGCGGCGCGGCGGAACGTCATCGCCCATCAGCATCGAGAAGGTGCGCTCGGCCTCAGCCGCGTTTTCGATGGTGATCTGGCGGAGGAGACGGCGCGCAGGATTCATCGTGGTCTCCCATAGCTGCATGTCGCTCATCTCGCCGAGACCTTTGTACCGCTGTACCGTGAGGCCTTTCTCCGAGCCCTTTCCGAGGCGCTGGATCGCTTCGTCCCGCTGGCCTTCCGTCCAGCAGTAGACCTCCTCGGCGCCCTTCTTCACAAGGAAGAGCGGCGGCGTGGCCAGGTAGACATAGCCGTTCTTGATGAGGTCGAACATATAGCGGAAGAAGAAGGTCAGGATAAGGCAGGCGATGTGGCTGCCGTCGACATCGGCATCGGTCATGATGATGACCTTGTGGTAGCGGAGTTTCGAAAGGTCCATCCGCTTCTCGCCCGTATCGTCCTCCTGCGCCACGGTGACGCCGAGGGCGGTGTAGATGTTGCGGATCTCCTCGCTCTCGAAGGCGCGGGCCTCGATGGCTTTCTCCACGTTGAGGATCTTGCCGCGCAGCGGGAGGATCGCCTGGATGCGGCGGTCGCGGCCCTGCTTGGCGGTACCGCCTGCGGAATCTCCCTCCACGAGGAAGAGCTCGCACTTCTCGGGATCGCGTTCGGAGCAGTCGGCGAGCTTGCCGGGCATTCCGACGCCGGACATCACGGTCTTGCGCTGGACCATCTCGCGGGCCTTGCGGGCGGCGGCGCGGGCCGTCGCGGCGAGAACGATCTTCTCGATGATGAGCTTGGCCTCCTTGGGGTTCTCCTCGAGGTACACGTCCAGGGCGGCGCCGGTCGCCTGGGATACGGCGGCGGTCACCTCGGGGTTGCCGAGCTTGGTCTTGGTCTGTCCCTCGAACTGCGGCTCGGCCACCTTGACGGAGATCACGGCGGTGAGGCCCTCGCGGAAGTCTTCCGGCGAGAGTTCGGCCTTGAGCTTGGAGAGGAGGTTGTTCTTCTCGGCGTAGTTCTTCAGGGTACGGGAAAGTCCCATCTTGAAGCCCTGGAGGTGGGTGCCGCCTTCTATCGTGTGGATGTTGTTGACATAAGAGTAGATTTTCTCGCTGTAGCCGGTGTTGTACTGGAGGGCGATGTCGATGGGGATGATCTTGTCGGAATTGACGCAGATCGGCTCCGCCGTCAGGTGCGCGACACCCGCGTCCAGATACTCGATGAACTGGCTGAGGCCCGCCTCCGAGAAGAATTCGTCGTGGCGGAAAACGAGTTTGCCGGTGGCCTTGCGGTCGCCGCTGGCCTCGTCGGTCACCATCTCGTCGACCAGTTCGCGCTGGTCGGTGAGAGAGATGCGGATGCCCTTGTTGAGGTAGGCCAGTTCGCGGAGACGGCCGGCAAGCGTATCGTACTTGTAGACGATCGTCTGCGTGAAGATGGTCGCATCCGGATGGAAGGTGATGATGGTACCGGTATCGTCGGTCTCGCCGGTGACGCGGACGTCTCCGAGCGGCTTGCCGCGGGAGTAATCCTGCTCGAAGACCTTGCCTTCGCGGTGGACTTCCGCATGCAGGTGGTCGGAGAGCGCGTTGACGCAGCTCACGCCGACGCCGTGCAGACCGCCGGATACCTTGTAACTCGACTTGTCGAACTTGCCGCCGGCGTGGAGGACCGTCAGAACGACCTCCAGGGCGCTGCGGTGCTCTTTCTCGTGCATTCCCGTCGGGATGCCGCGGCCGTTGTCGCGGACGCGGATTGAATTGTCCTCCAGGATGGTCACCTGCACGTCGTTGCAGAATCCGGCCATCGCCTCGTCGATACAGTTGTCGACGACTTCGTAGACCAGATGATGCAAACCCCGCTCGCCGACGTCGCCGATGTACATCGACGGACGCTTGCGGACGGCCTCAAGCCCTTCGAGGACCTGGATACTATTGGCGGAATACTGTTCTTCCGCCTGTTTCATCTCTTCATTTTCAAGCATATCGTAACGTAAAATTTAATTTTCCTATAAAACGTGCAAATTTACGAAAAAAATGTCAGATAGTCAAGACCACGCCGGCCGTGAAATAAATCCCGCTCGCGGTGTACAGCGGGAACGCCTGATTGGTCGAATGCAGGAGGTTGCCGCCCTTGAGCCAGACGCCGACGAGCCGGTTGATCTGATACTCCCCGAACACGCCCAGATCGGCATATCCCGGGATCTTGTACCAGTGATCCGCCGCGAACGGCGACCGGCGGCTCGTGGAAAAGTCGACGGAAAGCCCTACGGTGAGGACCTTGTTCCAGATATAGCCGCCCTTGACCGATCCGGAAAGGAGTGCCGGCAGGAAGAACGGGGCTGTGCCGGTGCCGTGGGATTTCAGCGGGAAGGCGCCGTCCAGTTTCAGGTGCGCGTCCGCCTTGACGTGATCGGAAATCCAGCCGAAGTCGAGATCGGCGAAAGCCAGGTGGAAGGAGGCGTAACCCGTGGCCGGCATCGGACCGGCGAAGGGATTGCCGAGCGGGTCCTCCAGGACCATCGCATCCAGACGGCCGTTGCCGATGAGCGCATAACCGCCGCGGATGTCATAGTAGAACCTGTGGGAGACATTCCCGCGCAGACCGACGGTCGCGCGGATCCGTTCGACGCTGTTGTCGAGGAGTCTGCCGCCGGGGATGATATAGCGGTTCGGGCTGAATACGTGCGTGGCGGAGACGATGTCGCCGTATGCATTGAGCCGGCTGCCGCCCGTCGCGGAGGCGTAGACCGTCATATCGATGGAGGAAATGTTGTAACTGACGAAGACGGCGGGATATACGTGCTGCAGTTTGTAGCGTTCACGCTCCCCAACGAATCCGTCCAGGCGGACGCCCAGGTCGAAGAACCAGTCCCCTTTGGAGAACCGGTAGCCGGGCGTTGCCGCAAGGATCATCCCGGACTCGTCAATGCTTTTCTTCAGCGATTCGAGCGAGAAGTCCACTTTGGTATAGATTTCACCGAGGGACAGCGGAAAAGCCACGTCGCCGCGGAGGTCGAAACGGTTCTCGACGACGTGATAGTGGTCCGTCTCCTCATTGAAACGCCCCCAGTCGCTCCCGTACCGCCAGAGGGCCGATACGGCGTAGCGGACTTTTTCCGTGCCGATGCTGCGGACCGTCGCGCCGATGCGGGCGCCGTTGAGGGAACGCGTGATCATATAATCCTTGCCGGAGAAGTTGGTGTAGGCGGCCGTCGCCGTCACCTCCCCTTTCTTCCAGGCCCAGGAGGCCTTGGCGCCGACATCCGTCAGGGCGTCATAACCGAAAGAGAGGGTTTTGTCCCAGATCATCCGGGTCACGTCCCGCTTGCCGTCATTCAACGTCACCCCCTTCAGGCCGCGGTAATTGCCGAAGAAAGACTGATGGCGGGCGAATGCGTCCAGACGGACGCCGTGTTTGAATTCCGGCGACCAGACGGCCTCGAATTCGGGATGGAGGGAATAGCCGATCCCGGCGCGGAGGTAGAACTGCTTCCGGTCGACGGGACTGGCCGCGGGGCCGTCCGCCGTGGAGTACGGGGTGAATTCATAAGCGCCCTTATAGGGGCTGTCGAAGACGGAATAGTCCAGTTTCAGGTTGAAGGTGGTCACCGAATCGGGAACGGCCATCTCCTGAACGGGCTTTCCGATATCCTTCGCGCTGGAAGAATAGACATTGGTCACCTCGACGGTCGGGTTGAGGTTCTGGGCGGAGAGGACGGCCGTCGTCAGCAGGGCCGCCGCCGCTATAGGGAATCTTTTCATAATCTTTCCAATCTGATCTTTACCTGGTCGAGCACGTCGTCATCCATCCCTTCCCGCGGCGTGTAGCCGGAGAGGATGCTCTCGAAAGTCGTGCGGGCCTGCGCCCGGTTGCCGAGTTCGACGAAACTGTCTCCGAGGGTGATGTAGGCCTTGGCGAGCCAGTAGTTCTGGCCGGCCGCCTTCCCGGCGAATTCATACACCTTGTCGCTGACGGAGGCGAATTCGCCCCGGTCGTAGAGATCCTGGATGACGAGGTACATCGCTTCGGCCCCCTCGCTGTCGGACGGCTTGGCGGAGAGATCCTTCAGGATCGGCATCGCCTCGGCGCGGCGGCTCGTCGCGAGATACGATTTCGCCAGGATATATTTCGCTTCACGGGTATCCAGTTGAGACGCCGCCTTGACGGCCTCGGCATACTTCCTGCCGCGATAGGCCGAACGCATCATCCCCTCCAGGGCGGCGGTGCGGTTCTCCTGCATCCCGGTCTTCTCGGACAGCGTGCGGAATCCCTTGTAGGCGTCATCATAATGGCCCAGCGAATAGGAAAGCAGCGACCAGCGGAGAATCGCGCTCTCCAGATAGGCCTTGCCCTCCCCTTCCTCGATGGCGAGGGAATAGTAGTCGCAGGCTTTCTCGCCGCGGCTCAGCATCCGGCAGCATTCGCCCAGGTAGAACAGGGCCTCGCCGCGATGGGCGCCCTGCGGATATTTCTGCATATAAGCCTCCAGGCCCGAAAGCGCCTTCTCGTAGGAGCCGCCGAGGTACATCTGCTCGACGGTGTTGAAGTAGACGTCCTCCTTGCGGTCCTCGCCGAGTCCGTACTCCTTTCCGAGCGAATTGACATAGGCGAGATAACCGTCTGGATCCTCCCTCCTGCGGTAAATGTTCTCGATGGCCAGCAGGGCGCTTCCCGCATAGTCGGAACCGGCCATCGAAGAGACGACCTGATGGTAGTAGGAAAGGGCGGTGTCGTCGTTGCCGTTGTTGCCCTCGATCATACCGAGCTCGATCAGCGAACGGGCCACATAGGTGGGATCGTTGGTACCGCCCTTCAGGGTTTTGAAAGTACGCGCCGCCGAGATGTCGTCGTTCGCCGCCACGTAGGCGCGGCCGAGTTCGTACATCGCCTCATCCCAGTATTTCACACCGGGCGAGGCGGTCTGCACGCGCTCGAGGAAGGCGATTTTCTGTTTGGTATTGCCCAGCAGGCCGCTGGCGACGGAGGCGCGGTAGGCGGGGTAGATGTCGTCCGGATCGGGGTAATCGGCCATCCTGCGCTCGTAAGCGGCGATAGCGCTGCGGTAATCCCGCGAATAGAAATAGCAGTCGCCGATCCGCGTTTCGGCGTCTGCCCCGAAAGTATCGGTCTCCGCCTGGAGGTATTTGTTGAACCAGCGGAGCGCGTCGTCGTATTTCTCTTCCTTGAAGTAGTTGTATGCCATGTTATAGGCGATCAGGTCCCCTTCCGTCTGGCCGTCGAGGGCGGAGAGGTTGTACAGGTCGGTCAGCACCTCCCGGGCGTCGCCGTAGCGCTCGTCCCTGTAGAACGACTCGGCCAGCCAGTAGCGGGACATCTGGTTGAAGGGATTCTCCTTCGGGCTGTAGTACGCCGCCACCTTCAGCAGCGGAATGGCGTCCCGGTACGAACCCTTCGCGATGAGCTGCGCGGCCCGGAGGTAATAGGCCTTCATATAGTTGCTCTTCATATCCTCGTCCAGCAGGTCGATCTGGTCGTACGCCCGGACCGCCGCCTCATAGTCGTGCTCGTAGAGGGCGGCCATCGCCATGTAGCTGTAGATCTGGTCACTCTTCTCCCGGCTGGGATAACGGGCCATGTAGGAATTGAAGACGGAGCCGTCCTTGTTGATGTCGAAGGCGAGTTTGGCCCAGTTGAACCAGGCGTCTTCCTGGATGGCCTTGTCGTAAGTCTGAGACGCGGCATCGCGGAAAGCGCCGAGCGCCGACACCTTGTCCTTGAGCTGTACCTGGCTGAATCCGAGATGGTAATTGGCGATCTGCCCGATCGAATCGGCGCGGTTCTCCATCCGCGAATAATTCTCCACGGCGCCCTTGTAATTCCTGAGCGCATACAGCAGCGAACCGGCGTAGAAATAATCGGAACGGTTCTTCGGCTCCTTGCCGGCGAGATCCTGCTCGTAGTAGCGGCTCGCCCCCTCCACATCGCCGAGAATCAGATAGGACTCCGACAGGATGCGCCCCAGCCGGGGCTTCCGCTCGTCGGGCGTATCGGGATAGATCTTCGCTCCCTGCCGGACCACATACGGGTAGTCCTTCTGCATGAAATGGCATTCGAGCAGATAGTAGGCCGCATTGTCGGCATAGCGGGCATCCTTCGCCGCCGCCTCCAGATGCGGAACCGCACCGGCGAAATCGCCTTTCTCGTAGGCAATCAGTCCCAGGGCATATTCCGCGGCGGCCTTAACCTCCGCATCCCCTGCGGAAGAGGCCTTCTCGAAGCCCTGCGCCGCCTCGTCGGCCCGTCCAAGCGCATACTGACACCAGGCCTTGCGGTAATGGAACTCCGGCCGCTCCCGCTTGTAGAGCGAAGTCACGGGTACAAGATTGTACGCCACAAGCGCATCGCCGTAGTCACCCTCTTCGAAAAAAAGGTCGCCCCGCGCCTGCTGCACCCTGGGCGCCAGCACCGATTCGGGACAGGCGGCCAGATAGCCCTCAAGACGCGCCCGGCTGCCTTCTTCCCGGAGCGAGGCGGCACAGAGCGCCGCATAGCCGTCCGCGAGCGGATCGCCTTTCATCGCCTCGAACAAATTCTTTGCCTCGCTGTAAAATCCTCTCTGATAAAGACTTACCGCACGGCGCATCTCCCCGGGAGACGCGGCCGCCCCGGTCTCCGCCGTCCCTGCCGTCAGCAGGGCCAGGCACATCGTGCAAAACAGGATTCCAAGTCGCATATCTTATTTCAATTTTTTCGTCTCACTTGCCTCCTTGCGCCTTCGCAACGCTTTGCGCAGGGCCATTCTATGCATATATACAACCAAAGTTATAATATCTTTCAAAGATAATAATTTTTCCCTAATTCTGCAAGACGAATTGAAACGCATGCCTCCCACGACGCAAAAAACGCACTCCGTACACAAAAATGCTTCCCCCAGATTGTGCACGGCGCCGCCACTATACCCTGCACAGTGTACGACGACATCAACAGCAGGAACCGTATGGCAGCGTTTTGGGGGCAAAATGCTACTTAACCCCTCCTACAGGTACCGTATGGCAGCGTTTTGAGGGCAAAATGCTCCTTAACCCTTCATGCAGGTGCCGTCTGGAAGCGTTTTGCGAAGTGGAATCAGATAGAAAATGGAACTGTGACGAGCAGAAGATTCCGTCCGGATACACCGCAATGCACCCCCCATAGATGCACCGGCAGGTCATTCCAGGCACATGGCATATCCTTCGGGGCACCGGCGAAGTCATTCCGGGCATCAGCGACGTCTTGTTCCGGAATCTTTCCGGGAGTCTTCCTGGAGGCCTTTCTCAGGCGGGCGGCAAGGTCGTCCGAAGTGAGCGGAACGCCGCGGGCCGTGACGTCCGCCCCCGGATACTTCGACCCGGCTGCGGCGATGCCCCGCTTATCGAGCGGGAGCAACTCCAGAACCCGGAACCACTTGCCCGGAAGCGGGACCCTTTCGGCGTCCTCACAGCACCCGGTTCCCGCATTCGCGTGCACGGACGGGCACGTATCCGCCAAATACAGATGCGTATTGCGGCCGAGCTTCCGTAGTCCGAAACGCTCCGAAATCAGATTGAAACATCCGGCTTTCGACAGGGACTTTCCGGGCTCGAAGAGCCAATTCCCGACTTCCGGTACTCCGAACTGCGGCACGGCATCCGCCTCCTCCCCTCTCCGGAACCGGATCGCCACCACGTGATGCGGGAGCACCTTGTCTTTCCCGACAGCGGCCGCGTCACTTCGCACCGCCACAACGTCATTCGGGAGCACCTTGCCATTCCGGACAGTCCCCTCGTCATTCCGGATCCGTTCCGGAATCTCCACGGCGACGATTTCCGGCTCGCCATCGAAACGCCTGTCCAGAAGCAGGAGCAATTCCTTGCACTCCCCTCCCGCGGCCACGACATGGACCTCCCTGACATGCTGGAGGCGCGAGAGAAGCATCGAGACGTCCGCCATCGGAGAAAGTTTCAGTAACACGTACGGTGCGGCGGCAAGCAGTTCGGGGAGCAGTCGCGTCACGTCGGGAGAGCAGTCCTCCAGCAGGAATACTTTCCGTCCGCCGAATCCCCTTCGCGCGGGGTCCAGATAGATGACATCCGGACGGAAATCCCCGAGCAAAGCGGCAACCGGGATGCTCTCAGGATCAGGTGACGCAGTGTTATATCCTCCGCCGATCCGATGGCTGCAGACCCGGATATTTCCGGCCCCGAGCGCATCAAAATTTCGCCGGGCCGCATCAGCCAGCTCCGGAAGCATCTCATTGTAAAGCACTTCCGAAAACACTTCGCTGAACGCCCAGCTATCCACACCGAGCCCACCGGTCAGATCCGCCAGCCGCCCGTCACAGGAGAGAGAAGGCCTGGAACCGACTGAGGCCAAAGAAGCAGACTTTGGTTGGAAATCCGCCAGCCGCCCGTTACTGGAGGGAGAAGGCCTGGAACCGCCTGAAGCAGTAAGAGCGGACTGCGGCGGGAGGTCGGAATGCGGCAAAAGCGGCAGGAGAGAGGCCGCCAGACGGGCCTTGTAGCGAGCTGTAGCGGAGGAACTGCACTGCTCGGCGGAGAGCCGGATCGGAAATACAAGTTCCGGACGGGCGTACCACTCGGGAACCTTTTCCCGAAGCCGGCGTCGGCACTCGATGGTCGCCGCAGCCAATGCAACATCGACGCCGGGATATTTGTCCCGTGCCAGAACCAGCCGCGTCAGGTCGTCCCCCTCGTGCTGCAATATAAAGTCCTGCCATTCCATCACGCAAATTTACAAAGAATTAAGATATGGTGAGCAGTGCTGCTAGCAAATCGCTCACGGAGAGCGAAAAAAGAACGGCCGGTGAGCAGTGCTGCTAGCAAATCGCTCACGGAGAACGAAAAAAGAACGGCCGGTGAGCAGTGCTGCTAGCAAATCGCTCACGGAGAGGGATGCATGCGGAGCGATACTCGCAGAAGAAAGATTAAAATCAAAAAAAATGATTACATTTGTAAGTCGACTAAAACAAGAACCGATATGGACTTCAACGAGAACGTACAGAAATGGCTTACCGGGAGTTTCGATCCCGAGACCAAAACCCAGATCCTCCTGCTCCGCAACTCCGATCCCGCCGCCCTGGAGGACGCCTTCTACAAGAACCTCGAATTCGGCACCGGCGGTCTGCGCGGCATCATGGGACCCGGCACCAACCGGATGAACCGATACACCGTCGGGATGGCCACCCAGGGGCTCGCCAACTATATCAACTCCCACGTCGAGGGCGACAAGAGCGTGTGCATCAGTTTCGACAGCCGCAACAACAGCAAGCTCTTCGCAAAGATTTCCGCCGACGTCCTCTCCAACAACGGCATCCGCGTCTGGCTCTTCGACAACATCCGTCCGACCCCCGAGCTCAGCTATTCCATCCGCCTCAAGAAGGCCACGGCCGGCATCATGATCACCGCCAGCCATAATCCCAAGGAATACAACGGATATAAAGTATTCTGGGCGGACGGCGGCCAGATCACCGCGCCCGTCGACAAGGAAATCGTCGAGGAAGTCGCCAGGATCACCGATCCGGGTGAAGTCCACTTCGAACCCGACGGACCCGTCGGCGGCATCGACATCATGGGCCGCGACGTCGACGAGGCCTATCTCCGCGATATCCTCTCCCTGATGCTCTCGCCCGAATCCCGCGAGCGCAACGCCGACAAGATCAAGATCGTCTACACCCCGCTCCACGGCTGCGGCGTCCGCCTGATGCCCGAAGCCCTGCAGCGGATCGGCTTCAAGCACATCTACCACATCCCCGAGCAGGACGTCTCCGACGGAGACTTCCCGACCGTCGAATCCCCCAACCCTGAGGAGCCCGCCGCCCTCAAGATGGCCCTCGAGAAGGCCGACAAAGTCGGCGCCGACCTCGTCCTCGCCACCGATCCCGACGCCGACCGCCTCGGCATCGCCATCCGTGACGCCGACGGCAAGATGCTCCGTCTCAACGGCAACCAGACCGCGTCCATCCTGACTTATTACATCCTTACCCGCTGGGAAGAGCTCGGCAAACTCGACGGCACCAAATACTGCGTCAAGACCATCGTCACCACCGAGCTCCTCGCCGACATCTGCCAGGGTTTCGGCGTCCCCTGCTACAACGTGCTCACCGGATTCAAATACATCGCCGAGGTCGTCAAGCGCCATGAGGCCGACGGAGAATTCATATGCGGCGGCGAAGAAAGTTACGGATTCAACGCCGGGCAGTTTGTCCGCGACAAGTGCGCGCAGGTCAGCGGCTGCCTCGTCGCCGAGTGCGCCGCCTGGGCCGCCGACCGGGGCAAGACCCTCTACGACATCCTCCAGGAAGTGTACGAAAAATTCGGCTACCGGCTCGAGGAAATGGTCTACATTGTTCGCAAAGGCAAATCCGGCGCCGAGGAAATCGCCCGCATCATGTCAGACTACCGGTTCTCGCCGCCGGAGACCATCGCCGGCATCCCGGTCGTCAAAGTCGTCGACTACATGCATCCCGAAAAGACAGGCCTGCCCAAGTCCAACGTCCTCCAGTTCTTCAACCAGGAAGGCGACGTCGTCACGGTGCGGCCTTCCGGCACCGAGCCCAAGATCAAGTTCTATTTCGGAGCGAAGGGCGAAGGAGCGGCCCGCAAGATATCCCTCCTGAAGGAAGAGTTTATATCGTAAGGTCGAGTCCGACCGCCTCGTCCTCCTTCTCTTCGTAACACGATTCATCGCGGCAGACCATCACCCTGCCGCGATATTTTTCGAATATCCGGCGGTTGTGGGTCACGATGACGACCGCAGTCTTCTTCTCGGCATTGATCCCGGACAGCAGTTCCATAATGCCGTCCGCCGTCTCGGCGTCGAGGTTGCCGGTCGGCTCGTCCGCCAGGATGACCTCGGGGCCGTTGAGCAGGGCGCGCGCGATGGCGATGCGCTGCTGCTCGCCGCCGGAGAGTTGCCAGGGCATCTTGTGGGCCTTGTTCTGCATCCCTACGGCCTCCAGCACCTCGTCGATCCGTTTCTCGCGGTCCAGCAGTTTCTTCCACCCCGTCGCCTGCAGCACGAACTCCAGGTTGGAGAAGACGGTCCGGTCCATCAGCAGCTGGAAATCCTGGAATACGACACCGAGTTTCCGCCTCAGATACGGGATATCCCGCTTGCGGAGTTTCTCGAGATGATACCCGCAGACGACACCCTCCCCCTTCTTGAGCGGATTCTCGGCCGTCATGGTCCGGATGATGGAGGTTTTCCCCGTTCCGACCTTGCCGACGATGTAGACGAAATCGCCCGGGTTGATATCCATATTGAGGTCGTAGACGACGACACTCTCGCCGTTCAGGATGTCGGCGTGCTTGAAGGAAATAATGGGTTCTGTCATAACTGGATGTTTTTGAGGGTATATTCGCGGCACCAGTCGGTAAGGGGGCATCCGGTGCACTTGGGGGCACGGGCAGTGCAGGTGTAGCGTCCGTGGAGAATGAGCCAGTGGTGGGAGATGGCCCGTCTTTCGACGGGAATGTGGCGTTCGAGGTCGCGCTCGACGGCTTCGGGCGTCTTGCCGTCGGAGAGGCCTAGGCGGCGGGAGACGCGCATCACATGCGTATCGACCGCGATGACGGGTTTGTCATATACCACCGACGCTATCACGTTTGCGGTCTTGCGCCCCACGCCGGGAAGCGACATCAGGGCGTCGATATCCGACGGCACTTCCCCGCCGAAGTCGGAAAGAAGTTTCTGCGCCATCGCGATGAGGTGGCGGGTCTTGCTGTTGGGGTAACTGACGGAACGGACATACGGATAGAGCTCGTCGAACGAAGCGGCCGCAAGGGTTTCCGGATCCGGATACGCCTCGAACAGTGGCGGCGTCACGATATTGACCCTCCGGTCGGTGCATTGCGCGCTGAGGATCACAGCCACAAGCAGCTGGAAACTGTTCCCGTAGTGGAGTTCAGTCTCCGCCACGGGCACGTTCTCGGCGAACCAGCCGATAATCCTGTCATATCTTTCTTTCCGTGTCATTCCAGCAGATATTTTTTCCAGAAGATCAGATCGGTGAGGACGGAATGGGAGCCCTGATAGCCGCGGTAGCCGTGCATTCCGTCGGGATAGACCATCAGGTCGAATTCCACACCCGCTTCCTGCAGGGCGTCCACCAGCAGGAGGGTGTTCTGGAAGTGGACGTTGTCGTCGCCCGTGCCGTGGGTAAGTTTCAGGCGGGAACGGCCGCTCGCGCCGCGGGCATAATCGATCACGCGCGAAGCCCAGTAGCCCTCCGGATTGTCTTCGGGCGTCGACATGAACCGCTCGGTGTAATGCGAATCGTAGAGCATCCAGTCATACACCCCGCCGCCGGCGATGCCGCAGCAGAACACCTCAGGGGCTTTCAGGAGCAGGGCCGCCGTCATCGTCCCGCCGAAGGAGAAGCCCTCCACGCCGATGCGGTCCGCCTTTACGTACGGCAGACCCTGGAAATACTTACCCCATTCGACAAAGTCCTTCAACTCGATGGTATTGAGGTGTTTATAGATCTGGTCAAGTCCCTCGCGTCCGTTGTGGCCCGAGGCTCGGTTGTCGATGCGCGCGGCGATGATGCCGTTTTCGTAGAACCAGTTGTCTTCAAAGCCGGGCGTACGCCACGTATCGCTCACGACGGGCGTGTCCGGTCCGCCGTACAGATAGATGTGGACCGGGTACTTCTTCGCGGGATCAAAACCTTTCGGGAAGGTGACGGTGCCGGGAATTTCAAGGCCGTCGACAGTAATGGAGACCAGCTTCGTGACGGGATAGTCGTCCGCCTTGTATCGAGGTCCCTTCATATCGCAGAGAAGGCGCGGGAACGGGGATTTTTTCTTCTTCGGAGCGGTTTCTCCCAGCACGACCGTGACGGGCTCGGACAGCGAGGACAGCGAAGCGATGTAGTATTTACCGTCGGGGGAAATCTCGCAGCGTCCGACATTCAGGGCGGGATCGGTCAGCACCGTCACGACGCCTTTCGGGCTGACCTTGCAGAGGGACTTCCGCACCTGGGAATCGCGGTTCGCCAGGAAGAAGACATTCCCCGCGGCATCCGCCTTGAGGAGCTTGACATTCCAGTTGGTCCCGTCCGTGAGACGCTTCAGCGAGCCGTCGTATCCCAGGAAATAGATCTGCTGCCAGCCGCTCTCGAAATCGCGTACGATATACAGGCCTTTGTCGGTAAAGAGCGGGCCGTCAATCCAGTCGAGCCAGGTCGCAACCTGCTCCCGATATACGGAAGTCTTGCTTCCGGTAGATGCGTCTACGGCAAAGAGTTCCAGCGTATTCTGGATCCGCGGCTCGCGCGGGATAAAGAACCGCTTCCCGTCCGGCGCCCAGAAGGGTTTCCCGAAATACTGATCCTGCGACGGATCGAAATCCGCCCACACGACCTTCGGCGCCCTTCCAGCGAAAAGTCCGTCCAGCGCGACGAATCCGATCTGTACCTTCGGGTTGGGATCGCCCGCCTTGGGATAATGCGTCACACGCAAGGTTCCGCCCTTCTCCCCTTTCGGAGAATAGATGGGGAATTCGGGAACATCGGTTTCGTCGAATCGGTAGAATGCCAGCGTCCGCGAATCCGGCGCCCACCAGAAGGCCCGGTAACTGGATTTCCGCCCAAAGATCTCCTCGTAATAGACCCACGCCGCATAGCCGTTGTACACGACGTCGCTGCCGTCCGAAGTCAGCTGAACGACCTTTCCGGAAGCATCCTCCCGGACGAACAAGTTCCCGGCGCGGGTAAAGGCCGTCAGCGAGCGGTCCGGCGAAAGGGTGGGATTCTCCAGGCCCGATTCGGTTCCGGCCTTGGGCGTCCGGAGCCCGGCGGGAATGCCGAAACGCTTGTTCCCGTCCAGGTCGCTGATAAAAGCCCCCGCGTCGCCATACGTCCCGTCGAAGGTGAACGCCGCCTCCGTCGGCGAAATCCATTTCCACTCCGACGGCACCCGGTTCAGCCCTTCCTGCGCCGCCGCCATTACCGGCAGCAGCAACGACAATATGTATAATTTTACTCTCATAATTATTTTCGTTGCCTGGTTAACTCCAAGAGCAGGGTTTGAGAAACTTCCGGAGCTTCGCTCCTCCATCCCTCCCACAAGTCTGCGACTTGCGGGCCCCTCCCGTTCACGAGGCCACGGGCGGCCACGGTTTTCAAACCCTGCTCTTTGCGTCAACCAGAAAATAATTCATCCTTAAAATTAATTAAATATACCTTTTTCACGCCGCGGGTAAGGGCGGTGTAGAGCCATTTGAGATCGTCGGTCGTAAGGACGTCCTGCCAGAAGGGATTGTCGATGAATACGCAGTCCCACTGGCCGCCCTGGGATTTGTGGCAGGTAACCGCTTCCGCATACTTGAGCTGGAGGGCGTTGTAGTACGGATCCTCCCGGACCGCGTCGTAACGCTTCTTCTTGGAAGCGATGTGCGCATAATCCGCCGACACCCCCTGATACAGGGCGTTCGACTGCTCGTATGTGATGGTGGCGCTTTCCGACTCCAGCGTGTCCAGCAGCACCTTGGCGTCCACTTCCGCGTCGTCATAATCCGGGAACGACAGTACCGCGTCGGCGAAATGCAGGCCGTAGCGATCCTCGAAATGCGAGATCCTCACCAGCGAGGCCATATCCCCGTTGGCGATGTAATCCAGCTCCGGCAGATTCTCCACGAACTGATAGCAGTTCTTGACGATCATCAGGCGGTCGCCCCGCACCAGCCGCTCCTCCTTGAAGAGCACCTGGGCGCGGATTCCGGCGTTGTAGCGGTTGGCCCGCTTGTTGGACCGACAGAGCACGATCGTCCGGTCCTCGCCGTATTTCCCGTAGGCGTCCGAGAGTGTTTCCAGCAGTTCTCCCCCGCTGATCCGCGCGATGTCGTCGAACGGCTCCACCTCCAGCCGGAGTTCGTCCAGCGGGATATCCACCTCGGCGAAACCGCCTTCCAGAAGCCCTCTGATGCGGGTGGCATTGTACAGAATCCCGGAGGCCTTTTCCTGGCGGACAACCTCCGTCAGCGTACCGAAACGCACGCCGCCGAATCCCTCCATATATTCTTCCGAAAGGGCCGGCGAGGCATCCAGGCCGACGGGGGGAAGCTGCGCGCTGTCCCCTACCAGCAGCAGGCGGCAGTCCGCCCCGCGGCGGACGAATTCCACCAGATCGCCGAGCAGGTTGCCGCTGCCGAAGGACGCCGTCGAGGCGCCGTTCCCGGACTCGATGCCCATCAGGGACGCCTCGTCCACGATGAAGAGCGTCGTCTTCGCCTTGTTGGGTGCCAGAGAGAACTGCCCGAAACCGTCGTCGCCGTGCGATTTCTGCCGATAAATATGCTTGTGGATGGTGTAGGCCTGCTTCCCGGCGTAGGACGCCAGCACCTTGGCGGAGCGCCCGGTCGGCGCCAGGAGCACCGTGGCGATATTCAGCGAACGCATCGTATCCACCACGGCGGCGACCGCCGTCGTCTTGCCGGTGCCCGCATAGCCGTTCAGCACGAAGATATCGCCGTCGTCCGAAGTCAGAAACGCAGCGAAATCCGTAAAGAAACGGTCCTGGGACGGCGTTGCGTCATATCCCAGGTTCGAAAGGAACTGCCTGTATAGGACGGTGTCGCGGCTCATACCCTGCCCTTCCTGCGGAAAATCATCGAAACCACCGCGAGGACCGGATAGATCTCCACGCGACCGAGGAACATGTCCAGCGAGAAAATAAGTTTCATCGCCGTGGGCTGGGAGTTGTAATTGCCCAGCGACCCGATCCGCTCCCCGATCGACGGCCCCACGTTACAGAGACTGGAAATCGTCCCGCAGACGGCGTCAAGATCCTTCGCGCCGGCGATGTAGGACAGGACGATCGAGACCAGGGCGAACAGGATAAAGATCGACAGATAGAGAATATGCGGATACACGTCCTCGTCCCGGAGCAGGCGCTTCCCCATCTTGATGCCGCCGATGGAGGAAGGATGGATGCTGGCGCGGATCTGCCGTCCGATCGCCTTGACGAGTACGAGGACGCGGTCGGCCTTGACGCCGCCGGTCGTGGAGCCCGCGCAGCCGCAGATGAATCCGACCAGCAGCAGGAGGAATCCCGAGAACATCGGCCAGGTCGAATTGTCGGAAATGGCGAATCCGGTCGTCGAAGCATAGCTGACCGTCATGAACGAACCCTCCAGAATGGCCTTGCCCCAGGTCATGTCCGGCACCTGCAGGCGGATGTCCAGCGTGATCATCACGATGACGACCACCAGGTAGGAGAGGTAGAATTTGATGACGGGATTGCTCCGTATGGCCCGCAGGGAGCGGGTGACCACCGTGACGTAGAGCAGCCCGAAATGCAGGGAGGATATCACCATAAAGACCATCGTGACGATATCGACGGCGATGGAATGGAAGGCCCCGATGGAGGCCGTCCTCGTGGAGAATCCGCCCGTGGCGCTGACGCTGAACGCGTGGCAGACGGCGTCGAATACGGACATCCCGCAGAGCAGATAGGCCACGAACGCGGCCGCAACGATGGTAAGATATACGTAGGCGAAAATGGAAACGGTCTTGTTGGCCCGGGTGCTGTAGGCGTCTTTCGACAGCGAGGAGAGTTCCATATTGGTCAGGCGGAGCCGGACCGGAGAGGAATTCGGGATGATAAGCAGAAGGAAGACGACGACGCCCAAGCCGCCGATGAAATGGGTCGAGGCCCGCCAGAAGAGCAGGCTCTTCGGCAGTTCTTCCACATTCTCCAGGATGGAGGCCCCCGTCGCCGTGAAGCCCGAAACGCTCTCGAACCAGGCGTTGTCGAGCGTGAACGGACCGCCCCAGAGGGCGTACGGCAACATACCGAAGACAAAGGAAAGGATCCACGACAGGACGATGATCATATACCCGTCCGTGAGGGTGATATTCTCGGTGCGGCGGACAAAGATGAACGGGAAGATACCGACGATGAACGTCAGGGAGAAACTGATCAGGAGCGCCGCCAGCGCGCTGTCATTTCCGTTCGCGATAGACACGACGATCGACAGCAGCATGAACAGCGCGCTCACCAGGAGGGCGAGGCCGATGTTTCTCGATATGACCTTCAGATTCATCCTTCTTCAGACTCTTTGTACTCCCGGACCTTGCGGCGGAGCTGCCGGTTCTCTTCGATGAGTTCCGAAACGTGGGTGTTCAGCGAGGAGAGCTGGTCGTCGCCCTCGAAGGTGTAGGTGTACTTGCGGTTATAGTCGCGGTAATTGTCGAGGCCGTCCAGCATCTTGTAGACGGGATTGACATAGTATGCGATGATGAAGAACATCAGCAGGAGCACCAGGACGATGCCCACGCCCACCGCCACGGCCCCCGGGATGATGCTGCGGTAGAAGCCGCGCTCGAAGGTCTCGGAGTGGGCCTGGAGGTCGGCGTAGATGCCGGTGTTGAGGTTGTCGATATCGGAACGGAGATGATTGAAGGCGGGCTGGAGGCGGCCGAAATACCACGAACGCGAGTCGATGAAGGTCGACTGGATGACGCTCTCGAGTTCGAGCGAGGTGAGCATGTAGGCCTGGTAGGAATAGAGGACCGAGTCGGCCAGGGGAAGGAGTTTGGATCCGGCGATGGAGGCCTTGAGCGAATCGCAGGAGGCGACGAAACGCCGCTGGTCGAAGTCCGGCAGGCGCGTCACGGACGAGTCGCCGATGGCCGTCAGGACCTGGAGGTTATAGCCGTCCAGCAGGGTGGAAATCTTCTGCGAGACGTTGATGCTGTAGATATCGTCGGCGATGAGTTCGGACACGTAGCTGCTCATCCGGCTGTATTCCATAATGGAGATGATGCTCGAGATGAGCAGGACCACCGCGATGGAACTGAAACTCAGCAGCAGTTTGGTCCGGAGCGAAAGGTGCACCTCGCGGATGCGGTTTCTCAATTTCCTGAACATAACGTATGACCTTCAATCTTACAAAAATACGCATAATATTCCAAAATCACGCTATATTTTAGAAATTTTAAAAAACTCTTGTTTTGTCAAAAAATTATTTATAAATTTGTCCGTATTCTTAAAAAACACCGCAATGCGACAGACATTCCTTGGCCAGAAAGACAACAAGAACACCCTGCTGAAGAAAATGATCCTCCGCCTCTGCATCCGGGACGGGGAATACAGCATCGCCGACCTGAGCACCAAGCTCAATACCAGCGTTCCCACGGTCACGAAACTCCTCGGCGAACTCATCGACGAGGGATTCATCGTCGACCTCGGCAAACAGGGCACCACCGGCGGCCGCCGTCCCAGCATCTACGGGCTCAACCCCGACGCGGGCTATTTCGCCGGCATCGACATCGGCCACCACCATATCCACCTCTCCGTCACCGACTTCAAGGGCAATATCATCCGCTACAAAGACGACATTCCCTTCACGATGGAGCCCAAGGAAGAATGCATCCACGCCATCTGCCGCTCCCTCAAGATGTTCTTCATCGAAGAGAGCATCGACTGGAGCCGGGTGCTCGGCTGCGGCATCAGTCTCACCGGTCGCGTCAACCCCACCACCGGCTACAGCTACACCTATTCCACCGACGAGGACAACTCGCTGGACAAGATTTTCCAGGAAGACCTCGGCGTCCCGGTCAACATCGAGAACGACTCCCGTGCGATGACCTACGGGGAATACGTCTCCAGTTCGACGCACAAAGAGCGCAACATCCTGTTCATCAATGTCAACTGGGGCCTGGGAATGGGTATGGTCCTGGACGGAAAACTCTACTACGGCAAGTCCGGCTTCTCCGGTGAGATCGGGCACTTCCCGCTCCTCCAGAACGACATCATCTGCCGCTGCGGCAAAGTGGGCTGCCTCGAGACCGGCGCCTCCGGCTCGGCCCTCCACCGGATGATCCTGAAACAGCTGGCCGCCGGCCGCGCCTCGTCCCTGACGAAGCAGTACAAGCAGACGGGCGACATCTCGCTCGACGATATCTTCGCCGCCATCAAGGAAGAGGATGTGCTCGCCATCGAGGTCGTGGAGGAGATCGGCGCCACGCTCGGCCGCGGCATCGCCGGCCTCATCAACGTCTTCAATCCCGAACTCGTCATCATCGGCGGCAAGCTCGCGATGGCGGGAGACTACCTGATGCTCCCGCTGCGCAGCAACGTCAAGAAACTGGCGCAGAACATCGTCAACCGCGACACGACCATCAAGTTCTCCAAACTCGGCCGTCAGGCCGCCTGCGTCGGCGACTGTATGCTTTCCAGGAGCAAGCTCCTCGGCGTCCTCTAGTTCCTGCGGGCCACCATCACGGGCGGAACCCCGTTGTACCCGAACCGGAAATCGACCGGTCCTGCGCAGGACTTCTTATAGGCCTCGGCCAGATCGGCCTGATAGACTTCGCTGCCGAACACGGCCAGCGGATGACGGTATTCGCCGTATAACTTCACCGAAAAGCCCTTCTCCTGCAACACCTTGAGCCGCGCGCCGGTATCGTCCTGCACGATGGCGAAACTGTGGTCCAGGACATAGTCGCGCACCTCGCTGAACTTCCTCTCATGCATACAGTAGGAGCAGGATTTGAACATCCCGACGGTCGTGGCGGGATCCAGGGAAGAAAGCATCTTGCGGAACGCCTCCGGCATCTTGCCGTTGAGAAGATTGACGTTGTAGTAGCGGAGTTCTTTCGCGTGGTTCTCCCCCCGCTGGAAATAGCGGATCTTCACGAGCGACGGCTCGCCGAACTCGATGGAGAGGATCTCGCAGTCCAGCCGGGCGAGGAAAAACTCGAAGACGGGCGTCACGCCGCCGAGTCCCGCCGTGCCGAGGTCGTCCTTCATGCTCTTGGTAATGAAATAGCTCGAGTGCATCAGCGTCGAGAGGGCCGGGGTGGCGTTGAAGTAGGTTTTCTTGCCCAGATCCTTCGCCTGAAGAACCTTTCCGAGCGGCTCCAGGGCCGCCATGATGATGGTGTCGGCCTCGGGGAAAAGCACCGCCGGATAGACGAAATCGGGCCCGCTGAATGTGTAGAGCACTGTCTTTGCCTTCGCGCGGATGTCGGCGAGAGAGTCGCGGGAGAATGCGGCGACCTTGTCAAGACCTTCCCGGCAGGGTTTCCAGCGCTTGCCGATCACCTCGCTGTGACTCTTCCAGACGGCCGATTTAGTCTCGGCGAAAAGGGCCGAGGTGCTGTCGACCGGCAGGCCCGAGAATAGCGCCGCCACGTCATTGAGACTGTCCGGGCCGTGCAGCGGTTCTTCCGGCACAAGGGTCTCTTCGGACACGGGCTCGGGTTCCGGGGCGGGATTTTTCGAAGGGCGTCCACCGCAGGACAGCATCAGCGCCGCAAGGGCGGCGGCAAATAAGATCTTGTTCATCGCTTGAAGAATTTTTGTTCGATATAGTAGAATAGGACTCCTCCGCAAAGGGTTCCTGCGCTCACCGCCGCCACCTTCCAGTCTTCCGCCACGGCATACACGATTGACACCAACATCAGCAGGATAAACAGGACCTGCGGTACCGGGAAAAGCGGCGAGCGGAAAGGACGCTGCCATTTCTTTCGCGTGAACCGGCAGACGATGACGCCAGCCACCGCCATCATCGAGCACAGCGACAGCAGGACGCCCGTATAGCGGGTCACCAGCGAGAAACTGCCCGTCAGAATCATGATGACCGACAGGGCATACTGGAAAATCAGACCGGCCCATGGAATGCCGGCGCGGGTCTTCACCCGGAGGAAGCGGAGCATCGGATGCTCCTCCCCCATCGCCTGCGAGATCCGCGGGCCGATAAACACCATCGAACTGATGGACGAGAAAAGCATAAAAGCAATGACGAGGCCCATCGCCATCCCCATCCGGGGCCCCAGGATATGGCCTGCCGAGATGAGGCCGACTTCCACCTGGCCTTTCATTTCCGCTACGGGAGCCGTCAGCAGAAACACCAGATTCAGAAGCATATAGATGACTGTCACACCGAGCGTACTGAGCAGAAGCGACACCGGAAGCGTTTTCTGCGGACGGGCGATGTCGTTAGCGATGTAGGCCGAGGCGTTCCATCCGGAATAGGCGTAGTAGACCCAGATGATGGAGACGGCGAACGGCGCGCTGAAGAGAACCTTCCAGTCGAAGCCCGTCACCGAGGGGCGGATGCTCTCGAGGTGGTCGGGCAGAGTGAAGCCGAGTACGATGAAGACCAGGATGACCGCGACCTTCAGCCAGGTCAGGAAATTCTGCGCGATGCCGCTGACTTTCAGGGTAAATGCGTGCACGACCGTGATGAGCGTCAGTACGCCGATGGAAATCGCCTCCGGCGGAACGGAAGGGAGAAGGTCATCCACATAGGACGCCAGGGCCATGCAGGCAAGGGCCACCGGAGCGGCGAACCCCACCACGAGCGAAACCCATCCCGCCAGAAATCCCACGAGCGGACTGTAAATGTGACTCAGGTAGAAATACTCGCCGCCGGAATGCGGAAACAGCGAACCGAGTTCGCCGTAACTGACCGCCCCGCAAAGGGCGATAATGCCGCCGACGGCCCAGAGGACCAGAATGGCGATGAAATTGTCGGTCGCTTCGAGCTGGAAGCCGAGGGAAGTGAAAACGCCCGTCCCGATCATATTCGCCACCACGAAAGCGGAGGCGGTCCAGAGGCCGTATTTCTTCTTCCCGGCTGACATCATTTCTTCTGCGGCTCTAGTTTTTTACGAAGAACGGCGCTCTGGGAGAGCGGACAGTCCCGGTCGGCGCGGTCCAGCCACTTGAGGGCAAGCGCGCTCTGGCCCGACATAAAGCAGCCCAGGGCGATATTGTATTCGGCGCAGGCCTTTTTCTCACGGTTCTTCGTGTCCAGGAGGGTCAGCCATTCGGTAATGGCCTCCTTCCATTTGAATTCCGACGCATACCTGGCGCCGGAAAGCCACCCGTCCCGGAAGGAATCATAGTAATAGATGCCGTAGGTCTCCGGCTTCCAGGTGCTGAGGAAAGACGAAGCGGCACGGGTGCCGAGATCCGGGGCTTCGGAGTCGACGACCGGACGCCAGGCGGCCTCGTCAAGGGAGCCGACCCGGGAGACTTTGACCGAACCATTGAAGTTCCGGACCTTGTCCTTCTCCCCGGAGAGGGCGTCGTATGCAAGCATCTTGACGCCGACCACGGCGGTCGTGAGGCCCTCTTCGTGCCTGAGCGGCCCGATTTCGGGTTCCTGGACGAAGAAGACGACATCGGCGTCAGTCTGCATTATGAGACTGACCATCGAATCGCGCGAGGTGTAGTCCTCATCTTCGACGGTAAACAGGCCGACGACTTCTTCCCCGTTGAAATAATCCTTTTCCAGCGCCTTGGCGAAGCCTTCGGCGAAGGCGAGCTTGAAGGCGGCCCGTTCGCTGCGCTCGGCGTAGACGACGGCCATCGTCTTGCCGGCAAGGTCGATCCCGGACTTGGACGGCTGCCGCCCTTCGACGCTGATCTGGTAGACAGACGGGGCGCAGGCGACGAGGCCGAGCAACAGGAATAATGTACTAATCCTCTTCATAGTCAATAAATTCTGCAGTCATATCGTATTCGGAAGCCCCGTCGATGCGGACCTTGAAAAAGGTACCGACCAGACTGTAGGGATCGACGTCTCCGAACGTCTGACGACGCAGCGGAACGATGATCTCCCCGTCGACTTCGGGGCTTTCGAATTCACTTCTGCAAACATAATACCCGTCCACGAAATCGTCGGCGAGGACAAGAGTCTCCTCTCCGATGCGGGCGCGGTTGGCCTCCAGGGAAATCTGCTGCTGGAGGGCCATCAGGCGGTCGAGACGCCGCGCCTTGGTGCGCTTGTCGACGCTGTCGCGGAGATGCTCCGCCCCGAAAGTCCCCTCCTCTTCGCTGTAGGCGAAGGCGCCGAGACGCTCGAAGCGGGCCTCCCGGACGAAATCCAGCAGTTCCCTGAATTCTTTCCGTCCCTCCCCCGGATGCCCGACCATCATCGTCGTGCGGAGAACGACGCCGGGGACCCGTTCCCGCATCCGCCGGATGAGGGCGCGGGTGGCGGCCCCGTCGATCCCCCGGTGCATCGCCTCGAGGACGGGATCCGCGATATGCTGAAGCGGAATGTCCATATAGCGGCAGACCTTCGGATCGGTCGCCATCACGTCCAGGACGTCCTCCGGGAAGGATGACGGATAGCTGTAATGGAGTCGGATCCAGCGGATGCCTTCCACCTTGGACAAGGCGGCAAGCAGGTCTGCAAGGGCACGTTTCTTATAAAGGTCCAGTCCGTACCAGGTCGTGTCCTGGGCGATGACGACCAGTTCGCGGATGCCTTGCCGGGCCAGGTCCTTCGCCTCGGCGACGAGCGTCTCTATCGGGACGGAGCGGTGCGCGCCGCGGATCAGCGGGATGGCGCAGTAGGAGCACCGGCGGTCGCAGCCCTCGGAAATCTTGAGGAAGGCGTACGGACGGCCGGGACTCGTAAGGACGCGGCCGGGCGCAGGCTGCGGCTCGCAGCCGAGCGCCCTTACCAGGGCGTCCTGCTCCCGGGCGCCGAACCAGCCGTTCACTTCGGGGATCAGTCCGGGCATCTCCTTGGGATAGCGCTGCGACAGGCAGCCGAAGACATAGATTTTCTTCGCCGCTTTCGCTTCCACCGCCTCCAGGATAGTCTGAATAGACTCTTCCTTGGCGTCCCCGATAAACCCGCAGGTATTGATCAGCAGGACATCCGCCGGCGCGTCATTTTCCACCACGGTATACCGATCCTGCACCTGACTCAGCAGGTGCTCGGTATCCACGGTGTTCTTCGAACAGCCCAGCGTGATGACCCGCAGCGTCGGCATGCTACCTCCCGGTTCTACTCGTCATTCCCGGCCGCCTCTTCGTCATTCCCGGGCTCGTCCTCCTCCTCGAAATCGAACGAGGCGTACTTCAGGATCTCATTGTACCACTGGGCGATCTTCTTCATGTGCGAGACATAGAAACGGTCGCCGTCATAGTCGGGAACGGCCTTCTCGAAAAGGGCCTTGAACTCGTCCGGAGCAGCCTTGGGGCCCGGTGCCTCGGCGTCGCCGAGAACCTCCTTCAGCTTGAGAAGGACTTCCTTGAGTTTGAGTTCGCCTTCGGCGGTATAGATGGAAATGTCCGCGAGGGACGTGATCCGGCTGCGGAGATCGAAGTTCTTGCGCTCCTTGCTGGCAAGGGATTCGACGATGGCGCCCGTACGGGACTGCGCCAGATACTGATAAAGGCCCGGCTGACCGGACACGGCGAGAATCTTGGAAAGATCTGTCTTCATAATATCTTATAATTTAATTTTACAAAGATAACAATTTTTTCGAGGACACGCAGAAATTTGCGGTGGCGGCGGCGATGTTTTCGGCCGCGACGGACGGGCGGAGGGCGGCAGAGAGGGGCAGATCCCGGGGAGAGGCCTCCCTAAGCGAACAGAAGCCGGCGGCGGAAAGGGCGTCGCAGTCGTCGATGCGGCCGGAGAGAAGGGCGACCGGGATCGTGCCGGCACGGCGCAGGACACCCAGCGGCACCTTTCCCTGCAGGGTCTGCCGGTCGGAGCGGCCTTCCCCTGTGATCACGAGATCCGCCCCGGAGAGCGCATCGTCGAAGCCGGCCAGATCCAGAATCCGGTCGATGCCGCTTACCGTCCGGGCGCCGAAACAGGCCGTCAGGGCTCCGCCGAGGCCGCCCGCGGCGCCGGCTCCGGGAAGATCGGACACGTCCGTTCCGGTCCGCTGCCGGAGATATTCCGCCATCCGCATCATCCGCGCTTCCAGCAATTCCACTTCCTCCGGAGAGGCGCCCTTTTGCGGCGCGAAGATCCGGGCCGCACCACACGGTCCCACGAAGGGCGCATCCACGTCGCACAGCAATTCAATAACGCATCCTTCCAGCGCCTCGGAAAGGCCGGGCACCTCCAGCATACCCGCTCCCCCATCGCAGGTCGCGCTGCCGCCGAGGCCGGCGAGGATATGCCTGCATCCCTGCCGGGAGACCTCCAGAAGGAGTTCCCCGACGCCATAGGTGGAGGTTTTCAGCGGATTGCGTTCGGAGGGGGCGAGCAGCGTCAGGCCGGCCGCCTGCGCCGTTTCGACGACGGCCAGGTCCCCGAGCCGTCCCCACCGGGCCGTGACGGGCCTTCCGAGCGGGTCCGACACCTGCGCCGTCCGTTCCTCCGCACCAAGTGCGGCCAGGAGTACGTCCAGCATCCCCTCTCCCCCGTCCGACAGCGGGATGGAAACTATCTCGGCATCAGGCACGACGCTCCGTACACCCGCGGCCATCGCCTCCGCCACCCGGGGCGAAGACAGGCACTCCTTGTAGGAATCCGGTGCGATCACGATTTTCATAATTACGAAGATAATCATTTTTTTGTCCGCGGAAAAATTCTAAATTTGTGAAAAAATATAATCGAAGATGATCTCACCCCTCTCCCAAGCCCAGCTCGGCATCTATCTGGCATGCCAGGGATTAAAAGAAGACGAAGGAAATTATCAGATTGCAATGCTGTTCAGATTGCCGGAGGAGATTGACCCGGACCGCCTGAAGCAAGCGTTGGAAAAGACGCTGCTGGCGCACCCGTATCTGCTATCCCGCCTGGTGTTGCAGGACGGAGAAGTCCGCGTGGAGACCCCGGATCAGCCGGACGCGGCCGTCCCCGTGTTCAAAACCCTCGACAGAAGCACGCTGGGCCGTACCATGCCGCTGGACATAAACAATGCGGAGGGGAAGACGCAGCAGCTCTCGAGGACGGAAATTTACGAAACCCCGGAAGGAAATTATTTTTATTTCGACGCCCACCACATTCTCTTCGACGGGGCGTCCACCCATCTTTTCCTGAAATCCCTGGACGAGGCGTACACCGGGAAAGAGCTGGAAAAAGAGAAAGTCAGCGGCGCCGACGTCGCCCTCAGGGAGCAGGAACTTCGCGACTCCGAGGCCTTCGGCGAAGCCAGGGAATGGTATGCCCGGACCTTCGGTCCCGGGGCGGAGACACAGTCCCGCATCATTCCGGACAAATACGAGGAGGACGGACCCTATAAGGAACTTTTCCTCGACCTCGATCTCGACAGGCAGAAGATGCAGGCTGTGACGGAGCGGTACCGCTATGCGGACAGCGTCCTCTTCACGGCCGCGTTCGGCCTCACGCTCGCCGCCTGGAACGCCGAAGAGAAGGCCTTCTTCACCAGCATCTGGAACGGCCGAAAGGGCCTTTCCGGCGGCATCGGGATGCAGGTGCACACCATTCCCGTCTATGTGGATGCGCCCTCCGGAAGACCCGTTTCGGAAATCCTCGACGCGATGAAAGAGCAGACCCTGGGCATCCGCGCCAGGGGCTTCTACTCCTTCGCCGACTGCGCGAAAGACCTGGGGCTCGGAAACGGCATCAATTTCGGCTTCCAGGGACAGTTCGTCGGGGACAAACCCCGGCTGGTCATCGACGGGAAGGTGATCGAAGGCGAAGACCTCCGGACCAATCCGCCGGGCATCGGCCTCTCCATCGAATTTTTCACGGCCGCGGAGGGGCCGTACAAAATGCGGATCTGGTACCGGAGCGGGCTGTATTCCGAGTCCCTTCTCCGCAGTTTCGCAGACAGTTATACCGCCACAGTGCTGTCCCTCGCGACAGCGGAGACCGTCAGGGACCTGCAGTATGCCAATGCCGCGCAGCTCAAGCTCCTGGACACCTTCCAGGGGGAAGAAAATCCTTCGGATCCCGCAACGACCATCCTCGACCTTTTCAAGAAGCAGAATCCCGGGAATACGGCGATCGTTTACAGAGACACCCGCCTCACATACGGAGAAGTGGACGAACTGTCGGACCGCCTGGCCGCCTGGATCGAAAAGAACGTCGGCCCCGGGAAGGTGGTATCCATCATGCTGGGACGCAACGTGTACAATATGATCGCTCCGCTCGGTGCCGTCAAGGCCGGATGCGCCTATCAGCCCCTGGATCCATCCTATCCGGCAGACCGCCTGCAGTTTATGGTGCAGGACGCGCAGAGCGCCCTTCTCATCGCCGACGACGGTCTGGACGTGGAGGGTTTCGAGGGTCCCCGGCTTCGCACGGCGGACATTCCCGGCCTCCCGCAGGGACATCCCGCATCCCGGCCCGGGGCGGACGACCTCTTCGTTCTCCTCTACACTTCCGGCACCACCGGCACGCCCAAGGGCTGTATGCTGCCGCACCGGAGCGTCGTGCTTTTTTCGCAGATCAACGCGGCAATCCTGGGCCTGGACGGCGACAGCCGGATGACGGCCTACGCCAGTTTCGGTTTCGACGCCTTCGTGAGCGACCTTTTCACGGCCCTTTCCAGCGGCGCCGCCCTTTACATTATCCCGGAAGAGCTCCGGCTCGACCTCCCCGCCCTGCACGCCTATTTCGAGGAGAACGGCATCACCCACTCCTTTATGACCACCCAGGTGGCCACCCAGTTCGCGCTGAATTTCCCGGCCTGCAAAGGACTCAGGGCCCTGTACACCGGCGGGGAGAAACTATCCTCCTTCCCGCTTCCCGAGTACCGCCTGTTCAACTGCTACGGTCCCACGGAGAGCCTCGCGTACGTCATTTATAAAGAGGTCAAGGAAGAGGCGGAAATTCCTATCGGGCGCCCCGTTCCCGGCATCCACGCCTACATCGTGGCAAAGGGCGGCCAGCGCCTCCCCGTCGGCGCGGCCGGCGAACTCCTGGAGGCGGGCGAACAGGTCGGCGACGGCTATCTGGGCCGTCCCGACAAGACGGCGGAAGTATTCTCCGACAATCCGTACGAAAGCGATCCGGCCTACCGGCGGATGTACCGCACCGGCGACGTCGTCCGCTATCGCGTCGACGGTGACATCGAATATATCGGCCGGAAAGATTCCCAGGTGAAGATCCGCGGTTTCCGTATCGAACTGAAGGAAGTCGAAAGCGTCATCCGCGAATACGAGGGGATCAGGGACGTGACCGTGCAGGCCTTCGACGAGAAGGGCGCCGGTGCCGGGAAATTCATCGCGGCCTATATCGTCGCGGACTCCCCTGTCGACATCGCGGCCCTCAACGCCTTTATCGCATCCCGGAAGCCCCCGTACATGGTGCCTGCCGTCACGATGCAGATCGACGCCATCCCGCTGAACGTCAACCAGAAAGTGGACCGGAAGGCCCTGCCCGAGCCGGTACGGGAGCAGGCGGCGAAACGGGCCGAAAACGCTCCCCTGAACATCCTGGAAGAGGAAATCGCCGGAATCATCCGCGAGACCGCCCACATCGACGGATTCGGCCTTACCGATCCGCTCCTCTACTACGGGCTGAGTTCCCTGAGCGCGCTCCGGCTCGCCACGGAACTGTACAAGAAATACGGCCTTCAGGCCGATATGGCCAGCTTCGCGCAGACCGCCACCCTCCAGACCATCGAGAACGAAGTCCTGAAAGTCCTGATGGCGGGCGACAGGAAGTCATCGGGCGCGGAGACCGCGGCGACGGACAACGAGCCGCGGGAACTCTCCTTCCAGCAGGAGGGCGTATATTACGACTGTATGAAGGCCCCGGAAGAGACGCAGTATAACATTCCGACGCTGTGGCGCTTCCCATCCGGGACACAGGCGGAGACGGTAAGGGATGCGGTGCTCGAAGTGCTGAAGGCCCATCCCGGGCTCAACGTGTATTTCGAGCAGCGCGAGGGGAAGGTCTTTGCGGTTCCCGCTGAGGTTACGCCATCCGTCAGCATCGAGAAGACGGAGGACCGCATCACCGCAGAATCGTACAAGGACGCGTTCGTCAAGCCCTTCAACCTGCAGGAAGCGCCCCTGTACCGGCTAAAGGTGCTCGATACGCCAGAAGGCGTCGTCCTCGCCGCCGACTTCCATCACCTGATCTTCGACGGCGCCTCTTACGATATCTTCGGGAAAGAACTTTCCGCAGCGCTCCGGGGAGAAAAACCGGAGCGGGAATCCTATTCCTATTCACAATATGTGCTCGACCAGCAGGCCGGCGTGGACACCCCGGAATTCCAGGAGGCCGGCGCCTTCTTCGGAAAGCAGCTGGAGGCGCTGGAAGAGGCCTCGGAGATCCTTCCGGATCTTCCCCTGCAGCAAGGCAAGGGCCGGGAACTCTATGTCCAGGAAGCGGTCGGCGCCGAGGTCGCGCCGCGGTGCAAGGAGCTCGGGATCACTCCCGCAAGTTTCTTCCTTTCAGCTACTTACCTGGCCGTATCCGCCTTTGCGGGAAGGCCGGACGTGTACATCTGCACCGTGTCCGGCGGACGAAGCAATCTCAGGACTTCCGGGACGCTGGGTATGTTCGTCAATACCCTGGCGCTCCACGGCAATGCGGCGCCCGCGCCCGTCGACGAGTTCCTGAAAAAGGTCCACGCCGATTTCGCCGAAACGCTGCGACATGAGAATTATCCCTTCTCGAAGGTGGCGGCGGCATACGGCTTCCAGCCCCGGATCATGCTGGCCTACGAAGTGGGCGTCGTCGAGAAGGATTCCGGAGTGCAAAGCGAAGTGCTGGAAACGGGCTATCCCAAGTTCCCCGTCAGCATCTTTGTCGACGGAGAAGAGGGGCACGAGCGCTTTGTGGTGGCTTATGACAGCCACCTGTACAGCCGGGAGATCATGCAGCGGTTCGCCCAGACGCTCGCCTGCGTGGTCAGGGGCCTGCTGAAGGCCGGCAACACCGCCGAAGTTCCCTTCGTGGACGCCCCCCGGATCGGCGAACTCGACGGATTCAACCATTACAAGGCCCCGCTGAATCCCGGAGAAAGCATCGTCTCCCTCTTCCGGAAACAGGCGGCGGCCACGCCCGGAAATGCAGCCGTTTCCGCTGGTGGCAAGACCTGGACCTATGAAGAGACCGACCGCCTTACCGACCGTCTGGCGGCCTATATCGCCTCCCTGGGCCTTGGACGCGAGAACGTCGTTTCGGTGCTGATCGGCCGCAATGAATGGATGGCGCTCGCCTCGCTGGGCATCCTCAAGGCCGGCTGCGCCTACCAGCCGCTGGATCCTTCCTATCCCGCGGAACGCCTCGGCTTCATGATCAAGGATGCCGCGGCAGGCCTGCTGATCGCCGACGAAGACCTGACCGGCCTTCTGCCGGACTATACCGGCCCCGTGCTCAAGACCTCCGACATCGGGACGCTGCCTCAGGGGAAATGCCCGGAGGGACCCGCACCCGAAGACCTGTTCATCCTCCTGTATACTTCCGGTTCCACGGGCGTTCCCAAGGGCGTGATGCTGGAGCACCGCAACCTCGTCAATTTCTGCGGCTGGTACCGCAGCTATTACGGCCTCAAGGCCGGTGACAAGGTCGCCGCTTATGCCAGTTACGGCTTCGACGCCTGCATGATGGATATGTATCCCGCGCTTACGACGGGCGCCTGCGTGTACATTATTCCGGAAGACACCCGCCACGATATGATGGCGCTGGACCGCTTCATCACCGAAAACGGTATCACGCACAGTTTCATGACCACGCAGGTGGGCGTGATGTTCGAGAAGAATTTCCCCGACAACAAGAGTCTCCGGCACCTTTCCGTGGGCGGAGAAAAACTCGTGTCCGTCGATCCCCCGTCCTATGCCTTCCACAACGGCTACGGCCCCACGGAATGCACCATTTTCTCCACCGTCTTCGAGGTGAAGCGGCGGGAAGACAACATCCCCATCGGCCATCCGCTCGACAATGTATATCTGTATGTCGTCGACGCGCAGGGCCGCCGGCTTCCCGTCGGGGCGCCCGGCGAGCTGATCATCGCCGGAGAAGGCGTCGGCAGAGGGTATCTCAATCAGCCGGAAAAGACGGCGGAGGCATTCATCGACAATCCTTTCATCAAGGGAATGCGCGCCTATCGATCCGGAGATATCGTCCGCTACAGGGAGGACGGAAACATCGAATTCGTCGGCCGCCGCGACTCCCAGGTCAAGATCCGCGGATTCCGGATCGAACTCAAGGAGGTGGAGACCGTTCTGCGGGAAATGCCCCTCGTGAAGGACGTTACCGTGCAGGCATTCGACAAGCCCTCCGGCGGCAAGTTCCTGGCGGCGTATGTGGTGTACGACGGCACACTTGACGCGAAAGAGGTCGCCGCGTTCATCCGCGAACGCAAGCCGCCCTATATGGTTCCGGAAAGCATCACCCAGCTCGACCGCATCCCGCTGAACGTCAACCAGAAAGTCGACCGGAAGGCCCTGCCCGCCCCGGTTCCGCGCTCCGGCGAGGACTATGTCGCCCCGGAGACGCCCGTGGAGAAGACACTGTGCGAAATTTTCGCCGCCGTGCTCGAAATGGACAAGGTGAGCGTCACCGACAATTTCTTCGACCTCGGCGGTACTTCGCTGGTCGTCACGAACGTGCTGGTGGCGGCCCAGAAGGCCGGCCTCAATTTCGCCTACGCCGATGTGTTCTCGCATCCCACCGCGCGGAGTCTCGCGGCCTTCCTGGGCGGAGGGGCGGAAACGGGCGCGAACGAGGAAAGCATCGAGGACTACGACTATTCCGCCATTGACAAACTCCTGTCCGGAAACACCCTGGAAGCATACCTGCAGGGAGAACCGCAGCCCCTTGGCCAGAACATCCTCCTGACCGGCGTCACGGGATTCCTGGGCATCCACATCCTCAGGGAGATGATCTGCAACACGCCCGAGGACACCATCCTCTGGTGCCTCGTGCGCGGGCATAAGGACCGTTCCGCCCTAGACAATCTCAAGGCGATGGTGGCGTACTACTTCCCGGAGGGCTTCACCGAGCCGGAATGGAAACGGATCCGCATCGTCCAGGGAGATATCACCGGGATGTCCGCCTTCCAGGCGATGGCCGCCTCCGGCACGCCGGTCGACCTAGTAATCAACAGCGCCGCCAACGTGAAACATTTCTCGAAGGGGACCGATATCGAAGAGGTCAACTACGGCGGCGTCAAGAACATCGTCGCATTCTGCGAAATGTGCGGCGCGCGGCTGGTACAGATTTCGACCGAGAGCGTGGGCGGAACCACCAAGGGATTCCGTCCCGCCGTCTTCAACGAGCAGCACCTTTACTTCGGTCAGCAGACCGGCAACCAGTACGTCCACTCCAAGTTCCTGGCGGAACGTTACATCCTGGAACACGTCACGAAGGGGACGCTCAACGCCAAGATCCTCCGGGCCGGCAACCTTTCGCCCCGGTCTTCCGACGGTGAATTCCAGAAGAACATGACCACGAACGCCGCGATGGGTCGCCTCCGGGCCTGCAAACTGCTGGGAGTCGTGCCGTATATGAGCGCGACCGCCCGCGTGGAACTGACCCCGATCGACGAAGCGGCCCGTGCGGTCCGTCTGCTGAGCGCCACGCCCAGGGAGAACTGCGTCCTGCACATCTCCAACAACCATCTCATCCCGATGGAAGACGTAATGGGACGGCTCTCGCTGGTGGACGGGAAACCCCTTCGCTACGTGGAAGCGGACGAATTCTCCGTGATTCTCGCCAAAGCGATGGAAGACCCCGCCCTCGCCCCCTGCCTCTCCCCTCTCATCGCCTACAACCAGGCGCCGGGGAAAGACCCGGAGGTCGTCAACTGGCCCTCCACCAGTTTCACCGTGCAGATCCTCCTCCGCAACGGCTTCCACTGGTGTCCCACCTCCGCCGACTACCTCGACCAGATGTTTAAGCAGCTGCGGGAACTGCATTTCTTCGAGGTGAACTGATATGCGCCGTCGCCTGCTACCCATACTGACCATCTTGTCGCTGGCGGCCTGCCAAGGCCTTCAGTCGGGCAGCGGGGACTTCGTCGCGCCCAAAATCGAGAGCGTCGACGCCTCGTTCAACGTTTGGGGCATCGTTCTGCAATGCCGTGTCGATATCCCCCGGGTGGACCGGTGCGGTTTCCTGGTCGGCCCTGTCGGTGAGACCAAGTCGGACTATCCCGCCGTCCTTTCGGGGAATACTTTCTCCGTCACCTTGCACGACCTTGCGCCCGAGCGGACCTATGAATGGGAAGGATATATCGAAGCCGGGAAGCAGAGGATCCTCTCGAAAAGCGCTACCTTCAAAACACCGGGGCCGCCCCCGGCGGATTATGTCTACTGTTCCTTCAAGGACTACATCCCGCAGTACGACCTGAACGAAGACGGATATCTCTCCGAAACGGAACTCGCCACCATCACGACGCTGACGGTTCCGACCGACCACCTGCAGGACATGAAAGGGCTGGAGCATTGCGTCAACCTGGAAAGCCTTACCTGTACGGGCTCCCCCGGCGGACTGACGTGGCTGGACGTGGCGATGCTTCCCCACCTGACCTATCTCAATTGTGACGGAAACAAATTCGGAAGAGCTTGTGGAGACGAAATCGGCGACGAAGGCCTGACGCTGGCCAAATATAATTTCTATGGAATACAGGAATCCAATCTTCAGACACTCAGTTGCAACCATGCCGGGCTCCGGAATTTCTATATCGGCTATGCCTGCGAGCTCCGGGATGTATCCATTTCCGGCAACCAGCTTACCTGTCTGGATCTGACGGCCGGCTATTCACGTATCGAGAAACTGGACTGCAGCGACAACCTCCTGACCGACATCAACCTTGAGATCGCCCCCCTGAAGGAGCTGGACTGCAGCCGCAACCGGCTGAAAAGCCTGCGGATCGGTGAATTCCAGCGGCTGACGATGCTAAAGTGCGCGCCGATGAATGACGAGAAAGGCAACAACCTGCTCGAAGTCCTCTATCTGCCAAAGGGGAGGCACATCCCTCACATCACGGAGAACCGGAGCGAAGAATACATTCCTGCCGAAACCCGGATTGAATTCTACGACACCATCTGGTCTAATTGAACAGCTCGGTCGCCTGGTGGAAGATCTCATCGACCACGCCGGAGTCGACCCGGGAAGGGATCGGCGCGGGTTTTTCGGGCGGGGGGGCGACAGGTTTTTCAGGCCTGGTGGCAGAGGGCTTTTGCGGGGACGCGGGAGCGGACGGAACGGGAACGGGGACCTCTTGCAGAAGGATGACCGTATCTCGCTGCGGCGCGGGCGCCCCGGCCTGCGAATCCGCATCCCGCTTTTGAAGGAAAAGGCTCAACGCCAATAAAATAACGAAAAGAACGATCCACAGCATCCAGCCCCTGCGCTTATGTATCGCATCCCTGACCTCCGAGACGGAGGCATAGCGGGCGGAAGGGGTCTCGGAACAGCACCGGCGTACCACAGAGCGGTGGCGCCTTCCCCCGGTGATCAGGCCGATCAGCACGCCGAGCGACCAGATTTCGCTGCGGATATCCGCATCCCGGCCGTTCAGCACCTCCGGTGCCGTGAAACTCCGCGTTCCGGCAGGGGTTTTGAGCATCGAGAATTCATCCGAATCCGAGAATCCGAAATCGATCAGTTTGACATTGTTGCCGGAAGCCGTGAGCATCACGTTCGACGGGGTCAGGTCGCGGTGCAGAATCTGCCGCGAATGCAGGTATGACAAGGCCTCGCAGAGTTCTTCGATGATGCGGTCTCCCTCCGCCCGGCTGAAGGCGCTTTCTTTCAAGGCCTGCCCAAGGGTACGCCCGTGCACCCATTCCATCTCGATGCAGTTTCCCAGATCGTCGAGCTGATTGAAAGAATAATAGCGACAGATATTGGGATGATCCAGCGGACTGCCGATCTCGTACTCCTTCCGGAGCAGCCCCTCGTAGAGGGCGTCGCCGCGGAATTCTTCCTTGAGGCATTTGAGTACACGGAATTTCCCCTGCCGCTCTATGCGAAAGAGGCAGAACGCCCCGCCGGAAGAGGTATGGATCAGCATCCGGGAGGAAATCTCCCCGGATTCCGGTGCGGACGGGTTCGAAAAAAAGCCGGAAGTCTCTTCCACGTTCATTAAATCCCTAATATTCACTCAAATTTACGAATTATTTTGCTATTTTTGTATGAATGGGCACAAGAATTCTCACATACGCGACGATTCTCATTCTTCTGCTGGGAGAAACCGTCCTCTCTGCGCAGAATGTGCAGGACCTGGACGCGGCCCTCGACTACTACGAAGACATCTGCAACCAGTGCTTCGACCTGCGGGCCCGGATGCGGTCCGGCGAGCAGATTGCCGCGGAGGCCGTCACTCCCCTGCTGGAGCGCCTTACCGGGCTCCGCGAGACGCTCGGCAGCTCCAAAGGCGAAATGAGCTTCGAGCAATTGCGGCGATTCGAGAGCATCCGGGAGCGCTATGCCCGCGCCTTCAATCCGACGCTCCTGCCCGGCACCTCCGTTCCGGTCTCGGATGATGTCGCCGCTTCGCTCGATCCGGCCCGCGGCCCGTCCGTCCCCACTTCTCCGGAGAGCATCGTTGACAGCGGATTCCATTCCCCCTGGTATGTCGGGATTCTCGCCTATGCCGGATTTCCGTTCTTCGCCCCGGGGCTGATGCTGACGGCCGACACCCCTCACTGGGGTCTCTACGCCAAAGGATATGTCGGCGTGCGATGGGTTTCCCCGGCGTATTCCGGCCTTTCGGACGGCACCTCGGAGCAGGGCACGCTGTGGACGACGGGCAATGAACGCCGCTCCCGCTTCGGCATATCCGCCGGCGGATCCTGGTTCCCGCTCAAATACCTCGGCATCTACGCCGGGGCGGGATACGGCCAGGAAAAGATTTACTGGGAAGACACCAATCACGAATGGGTGGCGATAACGGACCTGACCCGGCGCGGAATCCAGGTGGACGCCGGACTGCTTTTCAGATGGAGGCGGCTGACCGCCTTCGCCGGCGTCACCACCGTCACCTTCCGGACCATCCGGGTCGAAACCGGCCTCGGCGTGCGGTTCTAGAGGCGCCGAAGCGTCAAAAGTCCGCCGGTCTTGCCGGCCACATAGGAGGGCGTGTGTTTGCCGTCCCGCTCGATATGGTCGATATAGAGCGGATAGCCGACCATGAACTGGGCCACATAGAAAAGGTCGTTCTCCTTGAGCTTGGCATTCTCGCTGCGGGTCACCCGCCAGGCCGAATCCCCTTCATACCGCAGATGGACGATCCGGTCGGGCGCCCACCCGATCATCAGGCAAGCCCCCGGCTCACAGTCCCGGGAAGTAACGCACTGCGTCGTAAAGAAGCCCGACTCAATGGCCGGATTGGTCTTGAGATCCTCGCAGAACGCCTTGAACGTGTGGAATCCCACAAACCGCGACAGCACATCGAGCGTCGACACCCGCGGCACCGGCCGCAGCGTCACATAGCCCCACAGCCGCTTCAGCGTCGGCGACGACACATACTCCCCCGTCTCCCGCTCAATCACGACCGACAGCGACTCAAACTCCGACGAGGTCGTAATCGGCCTCCCGTACTTGTCCTCCACGCGCAGCAGCAGACTCGCCACCTCCGGGATTTGTTGCATTGGGTTTTTCATATTGCGTGTAAAGATAATAATTCCTTTTCGAGGATGTGCTGGTTTTCGGGGGTTTTTAGGCAGATCCGACCATTCTAGTCTCGGTAGGGAGTGTGAAATTGGGAGAGCGGACGACAGGAAAAGGATTAGAAGTATAGTAATCTTCTCTTAAATCTCCAGGCGGCTGTCAGGTAGACTACATCTGCAATGGAATGGTAGTAGCCAAGTTTGTTCTGCTGTCAGGCCGATAGTCGAAACAATGTTGTCCATTTTTGTAATCAATTTAGAATATTTAACAGATTTTTTAACGTGTACTACCTTTCAGCATATTTAACAATTGACCCTTTCATCGGCTCTTTTTGATAAGCCTTCAGTTCTTCAACAGTATCAAAATCCGGAGAGCGGTTTAACGCCTTGTTTATCATCTCATCTTCAAGAGGCATTTTCGTCTTTAATAAAGTAATTCCAAGATCCAAATCCTTCAAGTTCCCTGATGAGTCTATCTTATATCGCTTCCCGGAATAAATCCCATAGGCATTCTCTTCTGCGGGAATATACTCGACAATCTCCATCTCTTCTTCTCCAGGTTCCGCATTACTTAGCCCCATAACAGCATAGCTATTATATGCAGAAGTTGATTTGAGACGTTTTTCTTGCCGAGCGGGCTTTTTAAAGGTAATTACTCCATTTTCTACGGAAGCTCGATAAATATTTTCTGAAGATGAATATTCATCGGCCATGCTTTGGAGATAAAGTGCATCTCCTCTTCCATAACGATGAGCCTGAATATAATCCCAGTCTAATGCACATTCGTAGGCGAAAAAGGCACCGCCGCCGGGGAAAAATGCAACAACATACGACGAGAGCAAATCTTTCTGGAGATGAGTCTGATACACATATGTATTTGAATTCTTTATGTATTTATTATAGAAATCAGTCCATTCTTTGCTCATTGGATAATCCTCGATACTCGCAAAAATATCATCCTCCGACGTATCGTCATCCATATTATACGCACATAAGAGATTATTTGAAGAAGAAAACAATTGAATATAAAACCCCTCCGTCGTCTTATTTATCTTAAAGTTATACTCCTTATATGTTCCATCGCCTTCAAACACTTTATCATTTAACCACATACCCTTCATTTCCAAGCCGGACTTAAATGACACGAATCCTTCGCCCATACTCATATCATCCACAAAACTACCAGAATAAGTGCTCCCATCGCGATATGTAAAAACTCCTTGGCCATAGTATTTTCCATCTTTCCATTCGCCCTCATATTTGCGACCGTCTGTAAAAATTAAGGTTCCTTTACCATCCTTCTTCCCGTTCGTCCAATTCCCGTCATAAACATCGCCGTTAGAATGCTTTTAGTAAAAGTCTCAGATTACCAACTACACATGGATCTGGTCAATTACTTTTTTTTGTCATTCAATTTTATAGCTATCTCATAAGTGTTCATATCATGGTCAAATCCAGCACCATATTTATTAGCGACCTTCTGAATTTTAGGATGAGTTTCCTGCGGATCCCAAGAACTCATAGATTGCACAACCTTTACTACCCAATAAACAATTCCCTTGGTTTTATCTTCTTCAAAACCATGCGTAATTTTACAATCCGGCAATTCACTCCGGGTGTCCTTTAAAATTTCCTTAAACAAGTCTCTCATCATAGTTAAATAAAATGTAGTTGATGACATGTAAAATTCTAATTGTTAATCTATTGACTTCTCACGTCCCCTACTCCGCCTCGCCGCCGTCGTCCTCCCGACCTACTACAGGTCTATTTTCTCAAGTTTTTCTCCGTGTCTTGAGATTCCCTATTTCTTCCGTCGGGGATTCTGATCTTCTGGTAAATGGACCACCTGTCCGCTTTTTCGATATATTCTATCAAACTCTTGATCCCCAACGTTGCCGACAGATCTTGCGAGGCCACATGATGGCAAACCTCCAATTGCATAATCGATATCAGATTGGGTGTATCCCAATCCGGATAGGTGTTTCATGGCGCTAGATGTTTCCACAGAATCGCTTTCACCCATCCATTGTTTAAGCGCCTCTAAGATTTCTTCCATAGCTCAATCATGTTTAATTAACAATTCGCCGAGTATCGTCAGGACCTGCTCTATTCCTCCATGTATTGCGCCTGAGGATTGATTAGTCGGATCAATCAATGTTCCGTCGATACTTTTTTGTATTGAACCCACTTTTTCCGGCGCAGTCTCTATGAGTTTTTTCTCAAAGGATGAAAACCATTGGTCCGCTCGATCTTTAAACTCCAAAAAGTCCTGCTCCGTTAAATCGCCATAAGAATACTTATCAGCGCGCTCCTTACAGTCATTTTGAATACTTTTACCTTCCCGAATGACTTCAGAAATCCACCGAGTTCGAAATAAATGTAAAAACTGGCACATAGATGTAATAAACTGGATAATTATCAGAGACTTATATAACCCGAATAGCACGAACATTGATGTAAAAGATCTTTTCCTTTACACTAAATGAATTGGGGGAGCACGTCTTCGCCTCTTTAGAATTGGACGCTGATTCAGTAGACGACCAATAATCTCCGGTTAACTGTTGTGCCCCAATTGAAGATAATGTACTATTAATGGTCTTCCTGGTCGCGCTATTATGTAGTATTAAATGTAACTCATTATATGCCGGTAGATACCACGCAGCCCCTTTGGCACGACACCAAATTGCCGCGGGAGAATCAGCCTCAATTTTATTTGTATTTGCGACACCATCGTCGTCGCTAATTGCCCCAGAGTAGGTTCCATAATAACCCCAGTACTTGGATGCCTCGTCAATAGAGAAAATTTTCCGGGAGGAAGAATCAAAAACAATTCCATCGACACCATCTATTGAAACATACTGGCCAACTTTATATATTGATTTTAAACCCGTCGAAACAATAAGTCTTACTTCAGCAGCCACATCAATAGAAGATAGGGATGAGCAATTAGAAACATTGACCTCATGGAGCGATGAGCAACCGCTTAACTTAATCTCCTGTAATGCCAGTTTGTCGGATAAATCAATATCGGTAAGGCCGGTATCGTTGGCATAGAGATATTCAAGGTTTATGTTGTATCCGAGTGCAAGGGCGGTAATGCTTGTGTTGGAGGATACATTGAGGGACTGGAGAGCAGTATTATTTCGAACATTGAGATTCGAAAGATTGTTCGACGAGCAATAGAGGGTGGAGAGTACAGTATTGTTAGATAGTCTCAATGTCGAAAGATTATTGTACGAACAGTAAAAGATGGAAAGTTTTGTATTATTATCGACGTTCAGAGACGAAATACTGTTGCTAGTACAATTTAAGTATGACAGATTCACGTTGGTATCAAGGTTGAGCGATGTAAGACCACAATTCCTGAGGTTAAGATGGGTCAGTGCCGTGAGAGTGGTCAGATTAACAGTGGTCACATTAGGGTTGAAGCTGGCGACAAGTTTTTCGAGTTGAACATTCTCCGAAATATCATACGAGGTCAGCATGTCGCTCTCGGTAAGATTTAACGCCGTATAACCCGTACCGGCAAACGCGAGATAAAGTGTTTCCGCTTGGCTGTATCCTTTGATTGTCACCTCTGTACCGTTTAAAGCATTCGTACTCACATCCTGCAGATATAGTGCAGTCAGCGCCGTATCGTTATTAATGTTGAGGCGGCTTATCGGGTTACCATAAGCAACAATCGTCTCAAGTTTACGTAGGTTGGGAAGTTCCACCGTCGACACATTGTTACCATTGAAGTTCAGGTATTTGAGGTTCGGGCAACACTCCAGACCGGTCAGATCTGATACAGAATGGCCGGAGCAGTTGACATTCTGGATGTTTTCCGATTCAAGGATGCTGATCTCTCCATCCTCGTCATCGTCGAACCGGGCAAGGAGATATGCTTTGAGATTGGGATCGGGAATGTTGATGCCGCCATTGTTGTAGGCGATAGTCGTGAAATCATCCTTTGTCACGGAAAGCGCGGCAGCCTGTGCGACATCTTTGACCCAAAGTTTCGCAAGAGACGGGTTGCCGGTGCAAGTGACAGTCTCCAGCGCGGGATTGGAACTGAAATCAAGGCGAATCAGTTGATTGCTGGCGCAGTCTAAAGTCTCCAACAGGGAATTGCTGCTGACGTCCAGCGCCGTAATGGCATTGCCATGGCAGTCGAGGAAAATCAGCTTCGTGTTCGTAGTAATACCGAGGCTGGTCAATTGATTGGAGGCGCAGTAAAGTATCTCCAAATCAGGATTCTGATAAAGATTGAGTGAAGAAAGGCTGTTCTGTGAGCAATCCAGTTCCTTGAGTGCCGTGAGCTTGGTCACATCAAGCACGCTTAGTTCGTTCTTGCGGCAATAGAGCGTCTCAAGGAGGGTATTATTCTTTAAATTAAGCGTCTGAATCTTATTGGAATTGCATTGCAGTTCCTTCAGGACTCTGTTTTTCAGGAGATTCAATGCACCAATTTGGTTGTTGTTGCAATTCAGTGTTACCAAGGAAGGAGACTCGCTGACATCAAGAGAGGTCAATTTGTTGTTTGAAGCGTCCAGGGTCTCAAGCGCTGTTAATCCGTCAATATTCAGGGTCTGCAATTTGTTGCCGGAGACATCAATCGACTTCAATTTCGGGGAATGGGAAAGATTGAGGGACGTCAATTTATTGAAACTGACGTCGAGAGATTCCAAGTTGCTGAAATACTCGATACCCACGAGGGAGTTGATATTGAGCATCGAAGCTGAAATGGCGGTCACGGCTTTGGCTTCATCCTCTGAAATCTCCCCGTCGCCGCTGGTGTCGAAATTCTCTACGCAGTAGGCCTTGAAGGCCGCATCGCCAAAACTGATGACATCCGTGGTCCAAGGAACAAGCGGAACATATTCCGACGCAAGCTCATTGTTTCCGTCCGAAATAATCAGGGCGGCATTGGCCGAGCAACGGCTCCGGAAGAAATCTTCCTTCAAGCCGGCACCGCTGATGGTAAGGCTGAGATATCCATTCTCCGCGCTGATATCGGTTATCGTCAGGGCTACGGTCTCCGGAGCCGCCTTCGTAATTGTATAGACAGCCTCGACAGAAAGAGCAGTCTGCCAAACATTGACAAGTTCCGTGGCGGTCGAAGCCGGCTGGAGTTTGAAATCCAGAACTGCCGTTCCCGGAGTAAGTGTCCCGTTATCCGTGTAGAGCATCACGGCTTTCCCGTCCGAATAGGCCGGAACGTAGGTAATAGACTGGATACGGGCAAGAATCGCAGCAATCTGGTCCTGAATATCCTCTATGCCCTGCTGTATGCCATAAATGGTGTTCTTGATATTGCGGATATCCCGCTCGCAGGAAGCTACGCGGGCTTCGAGGGCACTCATTGCAGTATTGATGGTTTCCACCTCGCTATCGATACGGCTGTTGAGCGTCTCCACCTCCATGGCGATTTTGCCGCGGAGCTGGCCATCGAGCGTGCTAATGGCCGTAGCGATTGCCTGCTGATAGGCGGCGGTAATTTCGGATCGGGCAGTAGCGAGGTCTGTGCGAAGCTGTGCAATGTCGGCGGCATTGTTGCTGATTGCCTGTGCGTTGTTTGCAATTGCCGTTGCATTGGCGGAAATCAGGGCTGCATTTGAAGCAATGTCGCTCGCATTTTGGGCGATATTGCTAGCGTTGGTGGCGATATTCTGTTCATCGGTAGTAGCGCGCTGCTGTAGCGCAATGACGGCAGAGGCATTCTCCCCGATGGCTTCGGTATTAGCTTCGATAAGCCGCTTGTTGGCGGCGATAAGCCTCTCGCATTCGTCGATGTCCGACGCATTCGCAGCGATGTTCCTCGCGTTCGTTGCGATGTCGGATGAGTTCTGGGAGATTTTGCGCCCGTTAGTCGCAACCGTTGCTGCAAGGGTGGACAGTTCGCCGCTGAGAGTGCCCACCTGCGTCTGTAGATTGCTGATCAATGTTGAGTTGGTCTCTATCTTCCCGGTCAGCGTTGTCTCCAAGCTGGAATTCAAGCCCTCCAGGTAGGTCTTCTGACTAGCGAGTTGGCTTTCGAGGGTGGTCTTCAGGGCGCTCAGTTTAGCGTCGGTCTGGGAAATCGTATAATATCCCGTCAGCTGGTTGTTGACCCAGTTCTTCATCGTGCTTTCGCTGGAAGCAATCGCCTGCCGGATGGCCGTGGTGTAGGCTGCGGTGATTTCGTTCTTGGCCGCAGAAATGGCAGTATTGCAATTGCCGACCGCCTCGCTGATTTTGGCTTGAAGAGATTCGTCAAGGGCGCCGATGGCATTTTCAAGGTCTTCCTGCGTCACTCCGGCGATGGTCGTCGACAACTGCTGGATCTGAGTATTGATGCTCGTTATCTGGGTTTGCAGCCCGGCCACGATTCCAGCGGTGGTGTTATACTGCTCCAGGGTAACGAATGTCGCGGATGCCCAGTCCTTGGTGCTTTGGATTTGGCCGTCAATATAGGTCTTGAGATTGTTGATTTGATTCTGCAGGTCGGTGTCCTTGCTTTGGAGCTGCCCGATGGTCGTATTGATGGAAGAAATCTGCCCGTCGATGGCGGTCTTGTAAGACTGCAGCTGCGCTAGGACATTCGCCTCAGCGGCGGTTATTTCCCCGTGAAGGGCTGACTCCTTGTTCGCAAGGCTCTGCTCCAGTTCGGAGATACTCTGGCCAAGAGCTTGGTCGGCCTGCTCCAGCGCAGTCTTCTGCTCCTGAAGGGTTGTGATATAGCCACGCAGTTCGCTGTCAATGGTTTCCAGACTCCCGATGGAAGCTCTGATTGACATAATCTGCGTCTCAATGGACGCAATCTGGTCGGACACGAGATCATCAATCTGCTTCTGGAGGTTCTCCACATCAGATTGTTTCGCGCAGCCGAAAAGAGCAAGCGCCAGCAATGATAACAAAAATTTCTTCGTACTCATGTTCAATAGTTCGTTAATTTTATAAAAGTTACGCCACGGCGCGAACGCCGTAGAATAAAAGTTCTTTGAAATCAGTGTTATTTAACCGCAAGTTCGCGTGTTTCGCGGACATTGCAATAAATCGATCCACCATTGCAGCGTTGTGCAGCAGGGTTTTGGTTGAACCGACCGAAAGGTTGTGCCCCTGCTGCCGGGCATAGGCTCTGGCAACGTTGACGGAAGACAAGGACGCGTTGAACGCAAAGGCAAGGGCCTCCTTGTTGCGGGCCTGACAGTGCGTGAGCCCGGTGAACTGCTTGGCAGCGCGGAAGACGAACTCCAACTGGATCCTCGTCCGGTAGATGTCGAAGATATCACGAGCAGACAGAGTCAGATCCGTTGAGAAGAACACCTTCCTGGCCTGCGTCTTCTTGTCCGCGTCAAGGTAGTCAACGATGACAACTCTTACTTCACGGCCAAGACTCACCGCCCAGACTTCTGCAGTGTACAGCTTGTAGACAAGTTTGTCATCCACAGAGTACTCTTCTTTGAAGATGTCCATGTCAAGGTGTTTAAACAAGCCTACAAATCACATCCACGCGACCCCCACGAAGCATCCACGCTAGCCTGGAGGAATTCACACATAATTCTCCGCCTTGCACATTGAGTTGAAATCCTGAAGGGCCTGAATAAACTCTCCGGCATTCAGGAAGTAACTCGGGTAAGCCTCCTGCAGTTCTTTCATATTAGAGACAGAAACCAATACTACAGCAGAGGTAGAGTCATTGATATTTTTCTCTACATCTGAATAATACTGGCTGGCCACGTCCAATGCACCAACACTAAAATGCCTCAACTGGACGCGACGTGCATCAAACTGAATAAAGATCACCGCATAACCTTCCTTCAAATCGTGCGACTCCGTTATCTTCACCGCACTGACCAGGGCTTGCAACTGATCCAGAAACATATTTTGTTTCTCCAGCTTGCCGTATTCCAGACAGTAATCACGTTCCGAGTAAGCAGAAAACGATTCTGCCACAGGCATCTGTTCCTTTCTGGCAAACACAGCACTAGAGAGCCGGAAAAAAGCCAGCCAATTCTCGTCTCCGAGACTCGCCTTCAAAGAAGATTTGGAGATGAGTTCGGCAACTTCCACAGCCATAGCCCAATCGTGTTGCAGACGGGTTCTAATCTGGAGTTCAACCCTGAGGCCATCATAATCAGGATTATCACTTATATATTTGTAGGCGAAATGGATGCTCCTGTAGCCACTCGCTTTAGGTCTTTGAACATAATCATATACTTCTCTATCTGCAACAAAATGCGGGAATTGGGCTCTGGAAACGATTTCTTGGGCTTTCAACAAAGTCTGAATATCATGAAAAACGAACCGCGCTCCTCCAATGTCCTGCAGACCACCGAGCCCCATCCCGGGATTGTGACGCAGTTTCGCGACGATGGATGTCATCCGCTTCAGACGATGAGACGAAAAGTCAGCCGTCACGCCAGCCTGCGCCAACAAACGCGTAACATCCCCGACCAGTTCCTCCAAAGGAGTCATATGAAGCCTGCGCCAATCATCCACAATCAGATGGGCATCCGTATATGCAAAGCCCATCTCCGGACCTTCCAACAATGCCTTTCCGGCTTTATTGATCTGATCCCTTGAATATTTCATTTGAGTTAAAGATAATTCTTTTAGGTTTCGTAATCAATCCTGCCAAACCCCATATTATGAAGTATACGAGAGTCTACACCCCCACCAGCGTAAACGCCTCGACATACGGAATCGTCCCATTCCGGTGCAAGTGATTCTTCCAGGCCGGTTCGGCATGACTGAGTGCGGAGATGTCATGGGCGGAAAGATCTTTCATCTTCGCACAGACTGTATCAATTACCGCTCGCTCCTGTTCCGTGAAGCAACTCATATCGGCATCTCCATCAGCAGAGAGCGCCACGCTCTCTTGATTGAAAACAAGTTTGGGCATCGGAATTATTTCGTCAAAGGCGCTATAGACCCGATCCCAGCGCTGCGGCACAGGGCCGAAGTCGATGGCGTTATAGGCCAGTCCTGAGATGGCCATCCCGCGTTCGCGATACGACAGGAAGTCGATATAGAACAACACTTTATTCAATTTGGTCTGGAAGGTGTCGCCCATCTGGCCCAAGATATAAAGCAACAGGTTCTTCAGACGTGTGGTGGATTGCGGGGCAAAACCATTCTCCAATCCACGTTCACAGCGGAAAACTCTTGATGCAGCCAACTGCTCATCGTGCCACGCAGAGGCAGCAGCTATTACGGCCTCCACGCGAGCTGTAATCTTGGTGTAATCCCGCTCTGTCAGTTGATGCCGAGAACTACGGACGAGGTCTAGAAAAACACGCGGGTTCATCGCACCCCGGATCATTTTGCCATTGCTTTCGCTGGGGACTTCCCCATCCTCATAAAGTCGGTATTGGTTGACACCAAAGCCCAGGATGGTGGACATCTTGGTAGCGCTCAGCCCATAACGTCCCCGCAGGGCGATAATTTCATCGGTATAGGGAATCCCATATTTGGCGCGGTACTGATTGGTCACCTGGTTGAACCAGACGGTATCGCTCTCCGTCGTCGTAAACTCCTCACCACTCTCTTCGTCCTTGTATGAGATGTACACGCAATTGTACTTCTCACCCCGATACGTCACCGTATCAGGCTTGTAACATACCTGCAAGGGTTTGCCGGAAGGGTTAAACAGCGCTTTCATTGTTTTATCTATTTGAATGGATATGCCAACGGGTGCTCAGCAATATGGAACGAGATACAGATCGTCTGGCCGTTCTCATAGCCCAGCGTAATCTTGATGTACACCTCGCGTCCCTTCACATCCTTGCCAAAAACCCACATCTCTCCCTCTTGGTTCAGCACGTCGATAACCGGCCCCTCAACATAGTCCTGTACCTGCAGGTTCTTCACGATCAACTCACGTTGCATAGGCGTAATATCCAACTGCAACAGCGCCTCCCTATTCTTCTCGCGGTCATTCCTAAAGCGAATTCCAAATACCTGCGCTTTGATGTTGAACAGGTCCAGAAAAGCTTTTACGTCCTCAATCGTCACCATTTCTCATGTTCTTCAGTCGTCGCAAAAATACAATAAGTATTTCAAATAACCGCGATTATTCAACGATAAAGTTTAATTTTCAAGATTTTTCGGCAATTCGTTGGGCGGCATACCTCCTCTTCGCCTCCTCATACGTATCCAAATTCCCGATATCAAACCGCGCGCCGGGCATGGGCCAGGCGTGGACAATGGTCTTGTCAACCAGATAGTGCGCCAGGTTGCCGGGGGCGTCGAAGCCGCAGCCGCCGGCGATGCTGGTGCGGATCAGCGGGAGGTCTTCCCGCCGATAAATATAGAACGGCGGGACGGCCCAGTGGCTGACCGGGGCCTGCGGTTTCTCCTGCATCTGGAGGACGCGCATACTCTCATCCACTTCGATAACGCCCGTCCGCTGGAGTTTGCATAACTCAGGTTCATGGTGGCACATGATCATGGATGTACCCCGCCGCCTGAACTCCTCCACAAAGCCGCGGAGGCTGAAATCCAGGATATTGTCGGCGGCGACAACGAGGATATCCTCGTCAATGCCAAAGGTTTCCAGAGCCAGGATCAGGTCGCGGACGGCGCCGAGACGGGTTTCGTTGGTGGAGGTGCCGTCGTCAAGAATCGTTACATTCGGGCGCTTCTCCGCCCATTTCCGGAAGATACCGGCGAACTTATGGTTGGTGACGACGATATGCCCGTCAACCTCAGGGATGGTGTCGATATCGTCCAGCAAGCGGTCCAGGATCGTGGACTTCCCGATTTCCAGCAAGGGCTTGGGGAAGTTCTCGGTCAGCGGGTACAACCGCGTCGCATATCCGGCAGCGATGACAATGGTTTTCATACGAATCGGGCTCCGTCGTCGCTCTTGCAGAAAAAGACGCGGAAGGTATTCTTATACTGAGGGAACTGGGAGAGATACTTGTCGGTGATCTCCCGCTCGATGCGCGCTTTCCTGGAAGGATCCACCAGGGCGATACAGGCACCCTTGAAGCCGGCGCCGGAGAAGCGTCCTCCATAGATCCCGTCTGTTTCCAGCATGGCATTGTAAATGGCGATGAGTTCGGGACTGCCGCATTCGTAGTTGTGGATAGAGCTCTCGCAGGAGGCCTTTGAGAGCGAACCGAACCACTCCAGGTTGCCGGTCTCCCAGGCCGTGATGCCCTCACGCACACGTTTATGCTCACTGAAGAAGTGCTCGGCACGGCGGGCAAAACGAGGCGGCATTTCATCGCGGTGACGCTTGAACATCGATTCGGAAATGTCGCGCAGGAAGGTCTTCCCCTGCTCTTTCAGGGGGATATTCTCATAGGCCTGCACCAGCCATGTGGCTGTCTTGCATTCCGCCACGCGGAGGTTATAATCGCTCGACATCAGGCTGCGCGTCAGGCCGCTGAAAAAGATACCGAGCTCGAAATCCGGCATATTGGGCGCCTTGGGGATGAGGCGGTACTCATTGCTCTCGCAGTCAAGCATGAGCAGATGATCCTTTTTCCCAAGGGCGATGCAGGCTTGGTCCAGCAGACCGTTGTTCAGACCGATGTATTCGCGCTCCGCCTCGGAAGCAATCTTCATCACCTCAAAGGGTTCCAGCTGGATGCCATTGGCCTTGGCGAAGGCCATCGTATAGGCAATGAGGACGGCGGCACTGCTGCTCAGCCCTCCGACGGGAATGGAGCCCCGGATAACACCGGTAATGCCTTTCTCCAGCTTGAATCGCTTCTGAAGGGCGAACTTGGCGCCACGGGCATAGTCACCCCAGTGGCCTTGCTTGACCAGGGCCGGGGTTGCAATATCAAAGCTGACATCGCCGGTAAAGGTCTCGCTGTGGAGGCTTACCTTGCTGTCGGCGGCTATGTCGAACCACAAATCGACGCCCTTGTCAATGGCGAAACCCGTCACCAGGCCGTGCTGGTGGTCGACATGCGCGCCCAGCGGGCATACACGGTAGGGGCTGAAGATATGATACTGCATTACTGATAGTACGCTTTGTACCACTCGGCGAATTTGCGGAGTCCCTCGCGAAGGGTGATTTTCGGCGTAAATCCGAAGTCACGCTCCAGTGCGCTGGCGTCCGCATACGTGGTGGGGACATCTCCGGGCTGCATGGGCACAAGTTCCTTATGTGCCTCGAAGTCATAATCTTCCGGCAGCACGCCGGCCCGGACAAGTTCCTCCTGGAGGATGTTCACGAAGTCCAGCAGGTTCTCCGGCTGGCCGCCGCCGATGTTGTAAACCTTATACGGAGGAACCGGCAGGCCGTCCTCCCCTTTCCTGCGTTCCGGGGCCTTCCCCATTACGCGGACAATGCCTTCGACGATGTCATCGACATAGGTGAAGTCCCTGCGGCAGTTGCCATAGTTGTATATCTGGATGGTCTGGCCCTTGATGAGTTTGTTGGTGAATCCGAAATAAGCCATGTCCGGCCGCCCGGCGGGGCCATAGACCGTGAAGAACCGCAGTCCCGTTGTCGGTATATCGTAAAGCTTGCTGTAGCAATGGGCGAAGAGTTCATTGCTCTTCTTGGTGGCGGCATACAGGCTCACGGGGTTGTCCACCCGGTCGTCCGTGCTGAATGGCACCTTCCTGTTGCCGCCATAGACACTGCTGGAACTGGCATACACCAGGTGCCGTACCGGATAATGCCGGCAGGCCTCCAGGATGTTGTAGAACCCGATCACATTGCTCTGGATATAGGCATCCGGATTCTCAATGCTGTACCGCACGCCAGCCTGCGCTGCAAGATTCACGACAATGTCGAAGTGGTTTTCCTTGAACAAGTTGTCAATAAGTGCCTTGTCGGCCAGATCTCCCTTGACGAAGCGGAATGCATGCTGCGGATGCTCCGCCGCCTTCGCCGCAATCTGCCGCAGCCGGTACTCCTTCAGCGACGGGTCGTAATAGTCGTTGAGATTGTCCAGCCCGACAATCCTGAGCGGTTCCTCGCGCTCCAGCAGCCGCAGGACCAGATTCGCCCCGATAAACCCGGCTGCGCCGGTGATGAGAAGGGTATTCATCAAATCAAAAGTCTGTAATTAGTTAAGCCTGCTAAACCCCTCTCTACTTGTTCATCGCGAGAGCGGGACAAAGGCTGGCGCTTTCGTTTTCATTTCTAAGTATCACCTTCTCGAAGCGTCCGACCAGCGTCTTCATCCAGGAGACAAAAACAGACACGGCATTTTTGTTCATCCAATGCCTCATGTTGTATGCGGCGGCCGCCATCATGGTGTTGATGGCGTCTCCCAATGTGCCTTTCAGGAAGTTCCGCATCATCCCCACCATCTTCCGGATCGGTACGCTCAGACGACCATTGTCCGCGCAGTAGTACTCCGTGAACTTCGACTCCACTGCCTCCCAGTCAATCTGCTTGGACAGAAGGACCGGTTCGTGGTTCATGTCAATGAAACTCTCCAGTGTGACTTCGAAAATGGACATCTGATGCTCCTTAGGTATCTTGCCGATCATTTTGCTTATTTTATTGTATATCAATTAGTTTTGAATAACGCAAGGACGACTAATTAAGAGATAAAGAATAAGATCTTTTGGGATCATGCGTCGTTCCATTCGCTTTAATTACGCCCAAGGATAACAGTCTAGTTATTATTTTCGAAACAAAACCATTTGATCTGTTCAGGTGTCTTTGAATCTCGCTCTTCGTAACAAAAGACTTTCCGGACATATATACAAGAACTTGACGTTCGACTTCCCTTAACGAATCCCACACATCTTTTCCAACTGAATCGACGGCACGGTCTGTCTTTCTTAAATTCCGCATGACAATGTTATTCTTCAGGACAAGCCGAACGGCTTGCTCCGGTTCTGTGTATATCGGAGCGTCCAAGAAAAATTTTGCCATATCGGAATAAATCCGCTTGACTCCTTCGTTTAATTCTCTGACCCAGCCAAAATCCGTCAAGACACGGGCAATCCTGGGATTACGGGAATAACGAGTTTCCATTATGTTGTCTAAAGTAACAATGTTTGGTAGCTTTCCAGGGCTCTCTATTTCAAGCCGGTCATCATACATCGTGACTCTGATATAACTCCCTACCATCGCATATTCCCGATGGGTAACAGCATTGACAATGCCCTCATACCAGGCAAACTCAGGATACTCAGGAACAATTTGAAATCTGCCCGTATTTGGATTGAGAGCAATGAACTCTCTGAGTTGAGTCTTGATAAAATCCCGAGTCTTATCAATAATACGCAGCAACGGCATTTCAATATTGATATCACGGATGATATTCATCTCTGTTCCAATCTTAGCCGAAGTCCCTTCATACCTGACAAAACGAATGCGACAATTCGGATAAAACTGCTGGATGTTACGGGCGAATAAAAGGACTGCAGCATTGGTCAAATACTTATCCCCATGATGTTTCTTAATAAACCCCCGTGCTTCCAATACTTGTTCATAAGGGAGATCACCAGCTTGAAGTATCTCGCAATAGGCATGCAACAACTCCTTATCAAGATCATCCATCGATGCATCCGGGTTACATTCATCTTCATAAACACGGATGCCCTTGCTATACTCAAGATTTCGTAAATCATCTCCCTTCAATTCCTTTGTTCTGTCTCCCATCCGCAAAAATGTCGAATCATTGTTCGTCCGTACAACTTGCTCATGCGTGGCTTCTATATGCAGCAGTAGAAGATGATCTGCCTTCCCTTCCCTATTGACTACGTCTAAGAACTCCTCCCGGAATGAAGGCATAGGCTTGCAACAATCTTTCGGTGCGGTAACAAACTCATTAATCTTTACCGTCCCGATAGAATCAACTCCTTCAATCTCTCTTGTCTTTTCGTCAATACCCAAAACGATTGTTCCCCCATCAGCATTGGCAAAAGCGGAAATAAGTGGTGCAATATCCGCTACTTTTACGCGGGCGGATTTTCTATCAAACCACTTGTTTTCATCTTTTTCCAAAATATAAGAAAGAGTCAACACTGGGTTGATTTTTGATCGAATATCACTCATTATCAAGACTCGTGTTAAAAATGTGATGCACAAAGTCCATGTAAACTTCGCACATGGTCAAACTAATCAAAAGGACACGTTCAATTGACGATATGTTGAATAAAAGTAGCTTTCGTGTAAACTTCGTGTAAACTTCGTGTAAACTTCGTGTAAACTTCGTGTAAACTTCGTGTAAACTTCGTGTAAACTTCGTGTAAACTTCGGTTTTGGCATTCTATTGTTTGCATCTTCAAACAGAGCCCTCCCTCCATCTCATGCCTCTCCTCCTCACTTCCTTGGCATATGCTCCCGACCGACCATCAATGCCCGAGGCCCCAGGAGCATGCTATTCTGATAACACAGCTCTACGGACTGACAAAACCATAACCCTCAATCCCTCCTGAAAATATCCCGCGTATACACCTTCCCCGCGACGTCGTCGAGGGCGGGGTCGTAGCGGTTGGCGATGATGGCGTCCGACTGGGCCTTGAAGGCGGCGAGGTCGTTGACGACCCGGGAGCCGAAGAAGGTCGTGCCGTCCGGGAGGGAGGGTTCATAGACGATGACGCGGGCACCCTTGGCCTTGATGCGCTTCATGATGCCCTGGATGGCGCTCTGGCGGAAGTTGTCGGAGCCGGTCTTCATGGTCAGGCGGTAGACGCCCACCGTGACCTCGCGCTCGCCGTCGGCGGACCATTCGTTGCGGCCCGTGTAGCTGTAGTAGCCGGCCTTTTCGAGGACACGGTCGGCGATGTAGTCCTTGCGGGTGCGGTTGCTCTCGACGATGGCCTTGATGAGGTTTTCGGGGACATCGTTGAAATTGGCCAGCAGCTGCTTCGTGTCCTTCGGAAGGCAGTAGCCGCCGTAGCCGAAGCTGGGATTGTTGTAATGGGAACCGATGCGGGGATCCAGGCAGACGCCCTCGATAATCGCCCGGGTATCAAGGCCTTTCATCTCCGCGTAGGTATCCAGTTCATTGAAATAGCTGACCCGCAGCGCCAGGTAGGTGTTGGCGAACAGCTTTACCGCCTCGGCCTCGGTCGAGCCCATCAGGAGCACCGGCACATCCGCCCGGACGGCGCCTTCCCGAAGGAGACCGGCGAAGGTGCGGGCGGCGTCGGAGAGGTCCGGATCGCTGCCCACGATGATGCGGCTGGGGTAGAGGTTGTCATACAGGGCCTTGCCTTCGCGGAGGAACTCGGGCGAGAAGAGGATGCGCGGTGCCTCCGCCCCGTCGCCGCTGCCGCTGGTGAATCGCTCCCGGATCCCCCGGGTATAGCCGACCGGCACGGTGGACTTGACCACCATCACCGCGGCGGGATTGACCTCCATCACCAGGCGGATGACCTCCTCGACATGGGAGGTGTCGAAGAAATTCCGGACGGGATCATAATTGGTGGGCGCCGCGATGACCACGAACGCCGCATCCCGGTACGCTGCCCGCCCGTCCAGGGTCGCCGTGAGGTCCAGCTCCGCCTCCCGGAAATACTGCTCGATATACGCGTCGGCGATGGGACTCTCCCGGCGGTTGATCTTATCCACCTTCTCCGGGATGATGTCCACGGCCACGACCTCATTCCGCTGCGCCAGCAACGTCGCAAGCGACATGCCCACATACCCAGTACCCGCTACTGCAATTTTCATAAGTGATAATCAGCTGGTTATGCTTACTCCTGGCTCCCAAAAGCCAATACCTCCCATTCCCCGCGCACCGAACGCATGCAGGGACGGGAACACCTCGGATTCCATCCTCTCCAGGATTTCCTGCGAAGTGTTTTTATAGGTTAAACCTATAAACAAACAAAAATACAAATAATTCTTGTCAGAATCAACTATTCCGGCAAACAAACCCGACAATTCGGTAAACAATCCCGACAAATCGGCAAACAATCCCGACAAATCGCGCGAAAAGTTTGTCGGCGGTTGTCATTTCTGCGCCAGCACGGTGAAAAAAGTTGGTTGGGTTTGCTGTTTTTTGTTGTTTCCGGCATCTTTCCCTGCACCGGCACTGTGAACCGCGGGCAGAACCGCCTCTCCGTGCCCGCCACGATAGCATTTTCCCCCCGCCGCGGGCAGAACCGCCTCTCCATGCCCGCCGCGATAGCATCTCCACTTCGCCGCGGGCAGAACCGCCCCTCCGTGCCCGCCACGATAGCATCTCCCAACGCGAACGCAATCGCTGCCAACAATTGTTGCTTTCGCAGCACTGTGAGGAGCATTGACAGGCATTATCCGCACGCGAGCGCAATGACGAGGTCGTTATTTTGCTTTCACTGATAAGCTGTCTCCGTGAATTGCACCTTCCAACCTATGACCAGCATTATCCACCCCGCCGCGGGCAGAACCGCCTCTCCGTGCCCGCCACGATAGCATTTCCCCTTCGCCGCGGGCAAGACAGCCCCTCCGTGCCCGCCACGATAGCATTTTCCCCCCGCCGCGAGCAAAACTGCCCCTCTATGCCCGCAACGATAGCATTTTCCCCCCGTCGCGGGCAAAACAGCCCCTCTATGCCCGCCACGATAGCATTTCTCCCCCCGCCGCGGGCGAAAGAGCCCCTCCATGCCCGCCGCAACGCATTGCCTCTCTGCCACGGGTCTGCGTGCAGGGCATTAGCATGTGGGGAGGGGTTGCGTTTTTCGGGGAAGCGGCGTATATTTGTGAGCAATGAAAGAGAAGGATCCATACGGGGAGTTTCTGCGGTCGGTCAGGTGTTTCCTGCCGCAGGAGCGGGTCTATACCGACCTGATCCGGCGGTTTGCCTGGGGGACGGACGCCAGTTTTTACCGGCTGGTGCCCCGGATTGTGATCCGGAGCGAAAGCGAGGAGGAGGTGGCGCAGATCCTTGCGGAGGCGCATGCGTGGCGCCTGCCGGTCACCTTCCGGGCCGCGGGGACGAGCCTGTCCGGGCAGGCCCTCAGCGACAGTATTCTCATTGTCGCTGGAAAGAGTTGGGAGAAAAGCACTTATCACGAAGATACGACAGTAACGCTTCAACCGGGGATTGTCGGTGCGGAGGTCAACCGGAGGCTGGCGCCGCACGGGCGGAAATTCGGCCCGGACCCGGCTTCGATCGGGAGCGCAATGGTCGGCGGCATCGTGATGAACAATGCCTCCGGGATGAGCTGCGGGACCCACGCGAACAGCGACCGCTGCCTGGTCAGCGCGCGTCTGGTCCTGCCGGACGGGACGGTGCTCGACACCGGGTCGGCGGCGAGCCGCTCCGCCTTCCGGCAGCGGCATCCGGAGCTGCTCTCCGGCATCGAAAAACTGCGGGACGAGATCCGCGCCGACGCCGCGCTTTCCGAGCGAATCCGATACAAATATTCAATCAAGAATGTAACGGGGCTCAATCTCTTACCGTTCATTACCTATAGCGATCCTTTCGATATTGTCGCCCACCTGATGGTGGGGTCGGAGGGGACGCTGGCCTTCCTCAGCGAGGTGCGGATGACCACCCTGCCGGTGGCGCCGTTCAAGGCGAGCGCGATGATCTATTTCCCCTCCATCCGGATGGCGGCGGAGGCGGTCGTGGCCCTGCGGAAAGAGCGGATCACGGCGGCCGAGCTGCTCGATATCCGCTCGCTGGTCGCCGTCAATGATCCCCACCTGGACGGGTATGGGCTCAAGGGCAGAGTCTTCCGGCGCGACCCGGCTGTGCCGGCGCAGAACGATCCGGCCGCGGAGGAGAATCCGATGGTCCGGGAGAGCCGCTTCCGGCCCTTCCCGTCCGCGTCCAGACCGGAGGAGATGGGCCTCATCGATCTCTCCGATCTCACGGCCGTCCTCACGCAGACGGAGGCGCAGATCCATGAGGAACTGATTGCGCAAATCGCTCGTATCCAGGCGGTTCTGGAGCCCTTTGGCGTGGATGTGGATTTCAGCGAGGACCCTGCGGTCACGGCCGGCTACTGGGCCATCCGCGCCGGCATCTTCCCGGCGGTCGGCGGCCTGCGGAAGGAGGGAACGACCTGCCTGATCGAGGATGTCGCCTTCCATATCGAGGACCTTCCCGCCGCGACGGAGGATCTCTCCGCCCTGCTGGACAGGCATGGCTACGACGATTCCTGCATTTATGGCCATGCTTTAGAAGGGAACTTCCATTTTATTATCAATCAATCATTTGCAACAGAGGCCGATGTGCGGAGATACGAGGCCATGATCCGCGATGTGGCGAAGATGGTCGTCGGCAAATACGACGGCTCCCTCAAGGCGGAACACGGCACCGGCCGCAACATGGCCCCTTTCGTCCGCCTCGAGTGGGGCGACAAGGCGTTCTCCGTCATGCAGCGCGTGAAGGCGCTGTTCGACCCCGACGGCATCCTCAACCCCGGCGTCATCTTCAACGACGACCCGGAATGCTTCATCAAGGATTTCAAGGCCTTGCCGGTGCTGCGGCCGGACCTTCCCGCCGGCTCCGCCGCCAGCGAAGCCGCCGGCGGGCCCGATGATGCCGTCCGCGAGGCCTACCGCCAGCTCAACAAGTGCATCGAATGCGGTTTCTGCGAGGTCAACTGCGTCTCCTGCGGCTTCACCCTGTCCTCCCGCACCCGCATCGCCGTCCAGCGTGAAATCGCCCGCCTGCGCAGCGATGAACCCATTGACGGCATGGACCCGGCGACCCGGAAACGGTGGCTGGAGGAGCTGGAGCGGGGATACCGGTATGCTGGCGACGAGACTTGCGCGGCGGACGGGCTGTGCTCGAGCTCATGCCCCATGGGCATCAATGTCGCCGACCTGACGCATGAACTCCGGCGCGAGAGACTGTCTGCAGCCGGCCGTGCCCTGGGGGCATTCACAGCCAATCATTTCCACAGCGCCAAGACCGCCATCCGCGGTGCCCTCCGCCTCGCCTCTCTCGGCCAGGCCGTCATTGGCACGGGCGGCATGGCCACGCTCGGCACCGCCCTTCACAAGGGCCTCGCCCTCCCCCTCTGGACGCCCGCCACGCCCCGCGCCTACAATGCCTCCCGGGCCCTGTCGTCCGGGAAAACGGCCCTCTGCGAAGACGGGCGGCAGGAAAGCCGGACCGAATGTTCCCCGCGCAAGGTCGTCTATTTCCCGAGCTGCCTGAACCAGATGATGGGGCTCCCGGCCGATCCGAAACTGCGCTCCCGGCAGCCGCGCACTGAACCGCAGACCCAAAGCCCGCTCACCGGATCGCGCCCGATTGCCGGACTGCTGCCCCGGCGCCCCCTCGCCGAAGAGACCGTCGCCCTCCTGCAAAAGGCCGGCTACGAAGTCATCTTCCCCGAGCACATGGACAGCCTGTGCTGCGGGATGATCTGGGAGAGCAAGGGAATGCCGGAAACCGCCGACAGGAAAACGGCCGAACTGGAAGCGGCCCTATGGAAGGCCTCCGAGGGCGGCAAGTACCCGGTCCTCTGTGACCAGAGCCCCTGCCTCCACCGGATGCGCGCGAAAATCCAGCGGATGAAACTCTATGAACCTGTGGAGTTTATCCATGATTACCTGATGGACCACTTGCGCTTCCGGCAGATTGACGGCACGGTGGCCGTCCACATCACCTGCTCCACCCGGCTGATGGGCCTCGGCGACAAACTCGTCTCCCTCGCCCGCCGCTGCGCCAGCCAGGTCATCGTCCCCGACGGGGTCGGCTGCTGCGGCTTCGCCGGTGACAAGGGGATGACCCGTCCCGAACTCAATGCCTATGCTCTGCGGAAACTCCGCGCCCAGGTGAACCCGGCCGCCGCGCCAGAAACCAGCGCTGCGCCAAACCCGGCCGCCGCTGCGCCAGAAAACGCCACTTCGCCAGAAACCGCCACTGCGCCAGAAACCGCCGCTGCATCAGCACCCGCCGCCGCCGGCTACTCCAACAGCCGCACCTGCGAGATCGGCCTCACAAGCCACAGCGGAATCCCCTACCAATCCATCGTTTACCTCGTCAACGCCTGCACGGAGCCGGAGGATCAGTCTTCCATCACCGGGCGGATGAGATAGCCGTTGGAACGGTAGCTGTAGCCCAGGATGGAGCCGGTGGACGAGATGGTGAGATGAAGCGCATTGTGAGCCTCTTCATGGCCCTCGGAAGCGGTCCAGTACATGCCCCTTTTTTCTTTGTCCCGGTCAGGAATCAGGGCATAGGAAAACCCGCCCGCCGGGAAGAAGAGTTCGTTGCCGGTCGCGCGCTGGACGATCTTGAGGCCATGGATGCTGACGCCGTCCTCCGACATCTCGGCCCAAGGAATCCATTCATACGCGGGATTGTCCTTCAAGGCGAGCAGCGCATTAATCTCTACCTCCGTCATCATCCGCCAGGAACCGCCGAGAAGGACATGCGCGGCGTCATCTTCCGGCAGGAGGGTCGTCAATCCGTCCGGTCCCTCGGGCCTGGCGGAACGGTCCCAGTAAAGGGTCTGGGACTTCGGGCAATACTTGGTCAGCCGGTACTCACTCTTGTTGGCATACTTGTAAGAGGGCATATCATAGCCCTTTTCCTTTCCCTCCTTCCATGCGAGCGGGGACAGGCTGGCGTAATAGGGCTCCGTCTCTCCCCAGGCATAATAATCGCCGATCTCGACGATGGACGACGCGCCGAGATTGCACGCGGCGAACTTGAGGTTGTAGGTCGTTCCGTCCTCGCGGGTGATAATCAGGCCGATATCGACCACGGAGTCGCGCTTTCCGGAGGGTTTGGGATCCTTGTTGCAGGAAACCACGGGCAGTGCAAGCACTGCGGCCAGGAACAGATAGACAAGCTTTTTCATATGTACGTCAATTAAGGGTTCCTATCCGACAATCTGGTTGCCGGTAAACAGTTCATAGTATTTGCCCCGCTGCTCCAGGAGTTCCCAGTGCTTGCCGCGCTCGATGATGCGGCCATGGTCGAGGACCATGATGTAGTCGGCGTTCCGGACGGTGGAGAGGCGGTGGGCGATGACGAAGGTCGTGCGGCCTTTCATAAGCGAGTCCATGCCCTGCTGGATCAGGCGCTCGGTGCGGGTATCGATGGAGGAGGTGGCCTCGTCGAGGATCAGCACAGGCGGGTCCGCGACCGCGGCACGGGCGATGGCGAGCAGCTGTCGTTCGCCCTGACTGAGGTTGCCGCCATCCGCAGAAAGAACTGTGTCATAACCGTTTGGCAGGCGGCGGATAAAGGGGTCGGCGCAGACGAGACGGGCCGCGGCGCGGCATTCTTCGTCGGTCGCATCCAGCCGGCCGTAGCGGATGTTGTCGAGGACGGTGCCGCTGAAGAGATGGGTCTCCTGAAGGACCATCCCGAGACTCCGGCGCAGGGATTCCTTCGCGATGGAGGCGACGTCGAAGCCGTCGTAGGTGATGCGCCCGTCCTGGATCTCGTAGAAGCGGTTGATGAGGTTCGTGATGGTGGTCTTCCCCGCCCCGGTGCCGCCCACAAAGGCGATCTTCTGGCCGGGATAGGCCGTCAGGTTGATATCGTAAAGCACCTGTTTCCCAGGTACATAGCCGAAGTCCACGTCGCTCAGGGAGACGAGGCCTTCGAGCCGTTTCAGCGCGCCGGAGGGGGTCTTCCAGGCCCAGAGGCCGGTCCGCTGCGGCACTTCGACGAGGTCATCGCCCACGTTCGGAGCGGGAGACGGCGCCGCATTTACCAGCGTCACCACGCCCGCATCGGGCTCGATGGCCTCGTCAAGCAGGGCATAGAGCCGGTCGGTACCGGCGGACGCCATGACGATGCTGTTGATCTCGTTGGAAATCTGGGTGACCGGGCGCGTGAAATTGCGCTGGAGGGTCAGGAACGAGACGAGCGTTCCGAGCGTCAGCATGGCGCCGTTCAGCCCGCCGAGGTACCATGCCGTCCATCCGGCCGCACTGCCCACGCCCAGCGTCCCGCTCGCGCCCATCGCCAGCACGGCACCGACGACGGCGAGGAGGACATAGGCGAAATTGCTGATATTGGAGTTGACCGGCATGATGATGTTGCCGATCTTGTTGGCGTTGTCCACGCTGGAGCGCAGCTGCTCATTCAGTTTCTCGAACGCCGCAACCGCCTCATCTTCATGGCAATAGACCTTGACGACCTTCTGGCCGGTGACCATCTCCTCGATGAAGCCGTTGACGAGGCCTAGGTTGCGCTGGCGCTCGACGAAGTATTTTTTCGAGAGCTTGCCGAGGCTGGTCGTGGTCTTGAACATGAGCCAGGCCATGACGATGCTGACGAGGGTCAGCGGGAGGCTCAGCACGACCATGCTCAAGAAGGTTGCGATGATGGTCGCGAGCGACTTGACGAGGTTCGGGATGCTGCTCCCGATCACCTGCCGGAGGGTATCGACATCGTTGGTATAGACCGACATGATGTCGCCGTGGGCATGGTTGTCGAAATAGCGGAGCGGAAGGTCCTGCATATGCCGGAAGAGGTCCTCGCGGAGTTTCCGCATGGTCCCCTGCCCGACCTGGATCATCAGGAAGTTGCTCAGATAGCCCGCCACGATGCCGGCGAGGAGGATGGCCCCGAGGCGGACGAGGGCCAGGGCGAGCGGCCCGTAGTCCGGACCGGCGCCGACCCCTGCGAACAGGCCCGTCGGCCGGGAGAGCATCGGCGTGATGTAATCGTCGATGAGCGTCCGCGTGAAGAGCGAGGAGGCAAGCGATGTCACCGAGGTGACGAGGATGCAGAGCAGTACGATGCCGATCCGGACCTTGTAGTGCCGGAAGACGTAGCGGAAGAGCCGCCAGACGGTCGTGGCCCCTTTCAGGTCCTTGAGCGTGGCGCCGCCGCGCGGGCGGTCTCCCCTGGGTTGGAATCCGGGTGCCATGGCGCTACCTCCCGTCGAAATCGCCTTCTCCGCCGCTCGTCTGCATCTCGTAGATCTCGCGGTAGATGGCATTGGTTCTCAGTAAGTTCTCGTGCGTGTCAAAGCCGCTGACGCGGCCGTTGTCCATCACGATGATCCGGTCTGCGTCCTTGATGGAAAGGATGCGCTGGGAGATGATCAGGCGGGTGACGCCGGGGATGCGGGCCGCGAAGGTCTCGCGGATCCGCGCGTCCGTCGCGGTGTCCACCGCCGAGGTGGAGTCGTCGAGCACCAGCACTTTCGGGCGCTTCAGCAGGGCACGGGCGATGCAGAGCCGCTGCCGCTGGCCGCCGGAGACATTGGTGCCGCCTTGGTCGATGAGGGTCTCGTAGCCGTCGGGCATTTCGCGGATGAATTCATCCGCACAGGCCTGCCGGCAGGCTTCCACGCATTCCTCGTACGTGGCGTCCGGCCGCCCCCAGCGGAGATTCTCGAGGATGGTGCCGGAGAAGAGCGTGCTCTTCTGGAGGACCATCGCGACCTCCCAGCGGAGCGTCTTCATGTCGTAGGCGCGGACATCCCGGCCGCCGACGCGGACGCTTCCCTCCGAGACGTCGTAGAGGCGCGCGACGAGCGCGGCGAGGGTGGATTTGCCGCTGCCGGTACCGCCGATGACGCCGACGGTCTCCCCCGCGTCGATATGGAGGCTGATGTCTTCCAGGGCATAGTCGCCGCCCTGCGTGTAGGAGAAATAGACGTGGTCGAAATCGATGCTGCCGTCCGGGACGACCGTGACCGGCTCGTCCGGATTGGCCATATCCGGCTCTTCGTCAATCACTTCCACAATCCGCACCGCGCTGGCGTAGCTCTGCGTCAACTGGACGAAGACCATCGAGAGCATCATCAGTCCGGAGAGGACCGTCATGATGTAACTGAACAGCGAGGTCAGCTGTCCGGTGGTCAGCGAACCCTCGACGATGAAATGGGCCCCGTACCAGCTCAGGGCGATGGTGCAGCCGTTGACGACCAGGTTCATCACCGGATGGTTCAGGGCCATCAGGCTCTCGGCCCGGACATTCATCGTGAAGAGCGACAGGGCGGCCCTGTCGAACTTGGAGATCTCATGGTGCTCCCGGACGAAGGCCTTGACCACCCGGATCGCCGATACGTTCTCCTGGACCACGGCGTTGAGCGCATCGACCTTCTGGAGGATCTCCTTGAAAAGTTTCGCCACGCGGGTGATCAGCACGGTCAGGAAGATGGCCAGGACGAGCATGGCCACCAGGAAGATGAGGCTCAGCCGCCGGTGGATGAAGAAGCACATCACCAGGGCCGAGACCATGTTGAGCGGTGCCCGGAAAGAGGTCCTGAGCAGCGTCTGGAAGGCATTCTGGATGCTGGAGACGTCCGTCGTCATCCGCGTGACCAGGCCGGCCGTGGAGAATTTGTCGATGTCGGAGAAGGAGAAGCGCTGGATGTTCCGGTACATCGCCAGGCGCAGGTTCGCGGCCAGTCCGGTGCTGGAATAGGCGGCGAAGCGGCCGGCGAGGAAACCGAATACGAGGCTGAGGAAGGCCAGGATGAGCATGATGCCGCCGTAGCGGAGCACGGCGCGCAGGTCTCCCGCGTTGATCCCCTTGTCGATGATGGAGGCGGTGACATAGGGGATGAAAATCCACAGCACCACTTCAGCCGTCGTCCAGACCGGAGTGAGCAGGGCCGGCCACTTGTACTGCCGGACTTCGCGCAGGAGGGTCTTCAGCATCGGGCGCGCTTAGGTGGACAGCAGGCCCATCAGGTACTGCCCATACTGGTTCTTGATCATCGGCTTCGCGATCTCGGCGAGGCGCTCCGGGGTGATCCAGCCGTTGCGGAAGGCGATCTCCTCGAGGCAGGCGACCTTGAGTCCCTGGCGCTTCTCGATGACTTCGATGTAGTTGGAAGCCTCTGACAGGGAGTCGAATGTGCCGGTGTCGAGCCAGGCAAATCCGCGCCCGAGGGTCTGGACCAGCAGTTCGCCGTCGGCGAGGAAACGCTGGTTGACCGTCGTGATTTCCAGTTCGCCGCGGGCGGAAGGCTTGATGGTCTTCGCCACCCCGACGACCTTGTTCGGATAGAAATACAGGCCGGTCACGGCGTAGTTCGACTTCGGTTCGGCGGGTTTCTCTTCGATGGAGATACAGTTCCCCGCCGCGTCGAACTCGGCGACGCCGTAGCGCTGCGGGTCGCTGACCCAGTAGCCGAAGACGGTCGCCTTGCGCCTTTCCTCCACGTCGCGGACGGCCTGGCGCAGCTGCGTCTCGAAGCCGGTCCCATGGAAGATATTGTCACCGAGGACCATACAGACATCGTCCGTGCCGATGAAGTCCTCACCGATGATGAAGGCCTGGGCCAGGCCGTCGGGAGAGGGCTGCTCGGCGTACGAGAAGCGGACGCCGTAGTCGGAGCCGTCGCCGAGGAGGCGGCGGAAGCCCGGCAGGTCGGTCGGGGTGGAGATGATGAGGATGTCCCGGATGCCGGCCTGGAGCAGGACGGAGACCGGGTAATACACCATCGGTTTGTCAAAGATCGGGATCAGCTGCTTGCTGATGCCCTTCGTGATGGGATAGAGCCGGGTGCCGGAGCCGCCGGCGAGCACGATGCCTTTCATCTTTCTGCGCGCATGGGGTTGTTAAGGAAATCTTCGTAGGAGAGGCGGATCCCTTCTTCGAGTTCCGTCTTGTACGTCCAGCCGAGGGCGGTCGCCTTGGAGACGTCGAGCAGTTTCCGCGGGGTGCCGTTGGGCTTCGAGGGATCCCAGCGGATTTCGCCGGTGTAGCCGACCACCTTGGCGACGAGCTCCGTCAGGGCCTTGATGCTCAGTTCCTTCCCGGTACCGGCATTGACGGTCTCATTGCCGCTGTAATGGTTCATCAGGAAGACGCAGAGGTTCGCCAGGTCGTCCACATAGAGGAACTCCCGCAGGGGGGAACCGTCGCCCCAGCAGACCACGTAGGGGGCGCCGGACTCCTTCGCCTCGTGGAAGCGGCGGATCAGGGCCGGAAGGACGTGGCTGTGGGTCGGGTGGTAGTTGTCGTTGGGGCCGTAGAGGTTCGTCGGCATGACACTGATATAGTCGGTGCCGTACTGGCGGTTGAGATATTCGCAGTACTTGAGGCCCGAAATCTTCGCGAGGGCATAGGCCTCGTTGGTCTTCTCCAGTTCGGAGGTCAGCAGGCAGCTTTCCTTCATCGGCTGGGGGGCCATGCGGGGATAGATGCAGCTGGAGCCGAGGAATTCGAGCTTCTTGCAGCCATTCTTCCAGGCGGCGTGGATGACGTTCATCTCGAGGACCATGTTGTCGTACATGAAGTCCGCGAGGGCGTTCTGGTTGGCGACGATGCCGCCCACCTTTGCCGCCGCAAGGAACACGTAATCAGGCTTTTCCGCCTCGAAGAAGGCCTCGACGTCCGCCTGGCGGATGAGGTCGAGCTCCCGGTGGGTGCGGGTGATGATGTTCGTGTAGCCCTGGCGCTGCAGCTCCCGGACGATGGCCGAGCCCACCATCCCGCGGTGGCCCGCCACATAGATTTTCGCGTTCTTCTCCATCATTTCACGATGCCCTTTTCCAGGTATTCGACGAGGTTCATCTTCCGGACGCTGTCCGCGGCGGCCTCGGCGGCGATCTTCTTCATGTCGTGGTGGACCATCAGGCGGACCAGTTCCTCAAAGGAGGTCTTGGCGGGATTCCAGCCCAGGCGCCTGCGGGCTTTGGACGGGTCGCCGAGCAGGTTCACGACGTCGGTCGGGCGGTAGAAGTCCGGGGAGACCTCGACCAGGACGCGGCCGGTGGCCTTGTCGATGCCCTTCTCATCGGCGCCCTCGCCGACGAATTCCAGCTCGATGCCGGCCTCCTTGAAAGCCAGGTAGCAGAACTCGCGGACGGAGTGCTGGACGCCGGTGGCGATGACGAAGTCTTCCGGCTCGTCCTGCTGGAGGATGAGCCACATGCACTCGACATAGTCCTTGGCATAACCCCAGTCGCGGAGGCTCGAGAGGTTGCCGAGGTAGAGCTTGTCCTGCTTGCCCTGGGCGATGCGCGCCGCGGCGAGGGTGATCTTGCGGGTGACGAAGGTCTCGCCGCGCCGCTCGGACTCGTGGTTGAACAGAATACCTGAGCAGCAGTACATTCCGTAGGCCTCGCGGTATTCCTTCACGATCCAGAAACCGTAGAGTTTCGCGACGGCATAGGGGCTGTAGGGGTGGAAAGGCGTCTCCTCGTTCTGCGGGACCGCCTCCACCTTGCCGTACAACTCGGAGGTCGAGGCCTGGTAGATGCGGCAGGTCTTCTCCAGGCCGGCCTGGCGCACCGCCTCGAGGACGCGCAGCACGCCGACGGCGTCGGCGTCCGCCGTGTACTCGGGCGCGTCGAAACTGACCTGGACATGGCTCTGGGCGGCCAGGTTGTAGATTTCGTCCGGACGGACGGCCTCGACGACCTTGACGAGGCTCATGCTGTCGCCCATGTCCCCATAGTGGAGATGGAAGTGGGGATGACCCTCCAGGTGGGCGATCCGCTCGCGGAAATCCACGGAACTGCGGCGGATGATGCCATGGACCTCATAGCCCTTCTCAAGCAGGAATTCGGAGAGATAGGAACCGTCCTGTCCGGTCACCCCGGTTATCAGCGCTGTTTTCATCATATCGGTAATCTGCATATTTTCAGAATATCTACAAATATACGCCTTTTTTTGCGGCCGTTTGCTTTTTTTCCGATATATTTGCCGCAAACTTGCACGGAAATGCTCACGTTACGCGAACTGAACCTGTTCCCGGACCTTGCCGGGCTGGACGGACTGCCCGAAGGGAAACTGCTCATCAATACGGTCAACGCCCACTCCTTCGTGACGGCGCAGAAGGACGCGGAATTCGCCGCCGCGCTCCGGCGCAGCGACGTCCTCCTCCCGGACGGGATCAGCATTGTCTGGGCCTGCAAGTTCCTGAAAATGAAAAACGCCCCGCGCGAGAAAATCGCCGGGACGGACCTGTTCCGCCACCACATGGCCCGCCTCAACGAAAAGGGCGGCACCTGCATGTTCATGGGCAGCAGCCCGAAGGTCCTCGCGCTCATCCGCGAAAAGGCGGCCGCCGAGTACCCCCGCATCCGTGTGGAGACCTACTCCCCTCCCTTCAAGCCCGTCTTCTCGGAGGAGGATGACGCGGCCATCCGCGCCGCCATCCATGCCGCCGACCCCGACCTCCTCTGGATCGGCATGACCGCGCCCAAACAGGAAAAATGGCTCGTCAGGAACTGGGAACTGCTTGACATCCACTGCCATGCCGGAACCATCGGCGCCGTCTTCGACTTCTTCGCCGGCACCATCAACCGCGCCCCCGCCTGGTGGATCGACCACGGCCTCGAATGGCTCTACCGGCTCCTGCGGGAACCGGGCCGCATGTGGCGTAGAAACGTCGTCAGCGGCCCGGTATTCCTGTGGTATGCCCTCCTGGAAAAACTACGTCTCCGGTAGGGGTTTCATGTGGCGGTTGATCTGCCAGTGAATGAGGATGAACAGCAGGATGTCGATCGCGAAGACCAGGTTGACGTTCCATTTGAGCAGGCCCATCCCGACATTGAGCAGGATCAGCCCGACATCCAGCCCCAGGATGATGAAGAGGACCTGGCGGTAGGTGAAGCCGCAACGGTGAATCTTGTGATGGATATGGTTCATGTCCGGCAGGAAGGGGCTGCGGTGGTTGCGGAGCCGGTAGATGATCAGCCGGACCACATCCAGCATCGGAATCATCAGGGATGAGAACGCAATCGTGAAATAACGGCAGTTACGGGTCGTCGTGATGCCGTGCGCCCCGATGAAGGAGCCGAGGTTGATGATCAGGTAACAGATGATCAGCCCGAGCGTCATCGACCCCGTGTCTCCCATGAACAGTTTGTGCCCTTTCTCGCGTTTCCCGAACATATTGAACAGCCAGAACGCAACCAGAGCCCCCAGAAGGGTCAGTCCGACCATCGCATAGACGAATCTCCGTTCCACGAGGAAGATGCCGGAAAGGCAGGCGACGGAAATGATGCAGAGCCCGGACGCCAGCCCGTCGATGCCGTCGATCATGTTGATGGCGTTGATCAGGTACATCAGCAGGAACACCGTGACCGGTATTCCGAGCCAGGCCGGCACTTCATAAAGTCCGAACAGCCCGTAGAAGTTCCTGATCCACAGTCCGGATGATACCAGCAGTACGGAGGAAACGAACTGTCCGGCCAGTTTGGCCCTGTAACTGAGTTCCGTCAGGTCGTCGACGACGCCCAGGATGTAAAGGATGACGGCGCTGGAGAGCATATACGTCATCTGGACCATATGGATGTTGTCGGTGAACTGGGTGGAGGTCAGGTTCAGGTTGAAGAGTTCCGCGACGGTCAGGGCGATGACGATGATCATCGTCGGGAGGAAAGACATGCCGCCCAGGCGGGGTACGGGCAGTTCGTGGATCTTCCGTCCGCCCGGCTGGTCGAATACTTTGTTGTGGTAGGCGATCCGCAGGAGGAACAGGATCATTCCCGTTCCCAGCGCGAACGCGAGGACGAAATCCACAACGAGGATAAGGTAGTGAGTGCTCATAAGCGAGTCTGATTAATCAATGCGCCGGCACGGCCGCGGCTTCCTTGCGGCTGAGGACCGTGTTTTTCCCGATCCGGCATCCGTCCACCCCTCCCCTGCATTCGAAGCGGACGGGGCCGTCGACCGTGTTCCCGTCCAGTTCGTTGCCGATATTCGTGCGGCTGACCCGGGATTTCGGGTTCCGCTCCACGGAGGCGACGCGCCGGAGGTCGATCGTATAGGAGTTGGCGACCCGGAGCACCTTGTTACGGAGAATCTTCAGATGGATGGCGCCGTCGTCGCAGAAGATGCCGCGGTTGTCGCAGGGGCCGTTGATGTCGTGGATGTAATTGTCCCGGATGGTAACGTCGTCGTGGTACGTGCTGGTATAGATGGCGCCGCTGTCCATCAACCCTTCCATCGGGGCTTTTTCGAAGGCCTCGGCCGTCAGGTAGATTTCGTTTCCGCACACCACGCCGGTGACCCGGAACGTTTCGGGATTCTCGGTATAGTGCATCCCGACCCCGATCGCGCCATAGCCGAAATCCGCTACCGTGTTCCCCTCGATCCGGAACCCGTCGCCGCGGCAGAGGATATTGACGTCGTTCATCAGGGCGACGCCATTACCGCTGAGCCTGTTGTTGAGGACGCTGGCACGGGAAGAGAATTCATCCGTGACGAACACCCGCCTGGCGCATCCCGTCGCGAAACAATCCGCGACGGTGATGTCGGCCGTCCCGGACGAATAGACCGCTTCGCGCATGATGCCTTCGAAACGGCAGTTCCGGACGGCATAGCTGCCGGCGCTGCAGAAATGGAAATGGACCAGGCGTTCGCCGGCGGAATTGCCGCGGAAGGTCAGCCCCTCCAGGGCGAGCGACTTGAAACGGCAGCCCGAGACCATCAGGAAGCGGGCGGCCTCGCAGGCATGCAGCCATCGTCCGCGCATCTCCGGGAGATTGAACAGACGATACCGGGGAAGTTGCATGTCATAGTTGAAATCGGCGTTCACATTATATTGGAGACCGATGATAGACAGGTCCGCCGCCTCGAACAGGATCTTTCCCCTCCGGATACTCCGCACCGGATAAACGCGGCTGAGATACCATTGAGGGATTTGAATATATACGTCCCTGCAATCTGAAACCGTCAGTTTCCGGTCACCGGTATCCAGGACACACAGTCCCTTCTCCTTGTCCTTGACGATGATCAGACGTGTCGCGCGCCGCATATCGGTACAAAGCCGGACAGGCTGCATATCGCTGTCCAGATAGCAGGTTTCCGTGCTGAATCCACGGCCGTCGAAGATTCCTTCCTTTCCTTTTCCGACCAGGACGGTCCCTTCGGAACCTCGGATCGTCAACTCCACCTGAGGCCAATCCATTCCTTCCAGGACCAAGTGCCCATCCTTGAAGAAATAAACGCCCGGGGCGATGTCAACAATGATGGAGCGCTTGCCGAGACGGATCGCCTCCCTGACCGACGTTTCCATCCCGTCGAACCGGGACTGGTCGGTGACGTCGATGCGGTATGGCTTCACTGCGGCGGCTGCCGGTGACAGAACCAGCAGCAGGGTCAGTGCCAGTGCGGACAAACGTTTCATTCGTCTAAAATAGCGGAAAGCCGGTTTTCAAAAGCATCCCGGGTAAAATGAAGGGAATAATGCCGCCGGCCCTCCGAACCCATCCTTCTGCGAAGGTCCGGATCGTCCAGAAGCCTCGCCAGGCAGTCGGCGAGTCCCTCCGGCCTGGAATCGTGGCAGACAAACCCGGTTACGCCGTCCAGGACCATGTCTTCGATCGCTCCGGCATCCGTGGAGACGACGGGCAGTCCGCAGGACATCGCCTCCAGGATCACCAGCGGGAAAGATTCGTTGGGATAACGCGTCGGAAAGACGAACACGTCCGACTCCGCGAACAACCGTTCCTTTTCCACGCCATAACGGGGTCCCACATATTCGACGACATCCTGCAGTCCCCTCCTTGTCACCTCTTCCGCAAAGGCTTCGACGGAAAGGTCATACGATGCGGAACCGGCGAAAACGCAACGGAAACTGGCGCCCGCCTCCTTCAGGATGCGGCAGGCGTCCAGAAGGACCAGAACCCCTTTGGAGACGATGAGATTCGACAGGAAAAGAAGGACCGGCACTTCCCTGTCCGACAACGCCGCCGCGGGCAGGGCATCGATCCCGTTGGGGCAGAAACGGACCGAACGGGCGAAGCGGGAGAATTCCGGGAGAAGGCGTTCGGAAAGGAGAATGACCTGCGTCCCGGAGAAGAGACGCCTGTAAAAGAAATCCTTCCACCCGCTCCGCGAAGGTATGCCCCTGTTGTGGAAATGGGCCACCAACGGGATATGACGGCGACGTACGGGAGAAAGCACGACGGAATCTTTCAGCAGACCGGGGAATGCGGCGGACGGCGTACAATACACCTTGTCCGGGCGGAACTCCTTCAGTGCGCAACGGACTTCCCTGCGGATTTGCACGAGGCGGAAGAGTTTGCGCACGGACCATTTCCCGATTTCATCACCGCCGGAAGAGGTGGAAAGGTTGATGAAACGCATCTCGAAACGCTCCGCGAGGCGGGTGCTCGTCCGGATCGTCTCCCCTACCGCCGAAGCCCCGTGGACGGGCGGCGGAAGATGAAGGATCATCAGTATCCGTTTCCTCATAGACTCGAAAAAGCCTCTTCCAGACGATCATGGAAGGTATATGGCATCTTGTCGCCGCGTAACTCGACCTGTGTCCGCGCCGGAATCCGCGCCAGCAACTCCGCCAGAGCGGATGCCAGGCTTTCGACAGAAGGGTCTGCAACCATCCCGTTCTCAGAATCGACAAGCACACGTGCTCCGGCCCTGCTGCTGACAAGCACGGACAGGCCGGCGACGAGCGCCTCGTTCACGACCGCCCCGAACGCCTCCACGCGGCTGGGAAGGACAAGGACGTCCCCGAGAAGGAAAACGGCGGACAGGTCCGGGCCACCGCGCTGTCCGAGGAACCGGACATCCCTGCCCGACTGCCGGGCAAGGGCCTCCCATTCCTCGCGGCAAGGTCCGCTCCCGACGACCAGCAGGGTCACCGACGGATCGTCCGGAAGGGCGCGGATGAGCAGATCCACATTCTTCAGGGGGATCAGGCGGCCGACGAAGAGGACGACCTTCCTGCCGGCAAGGCCCAGGGAAGAAAACAGGTCTTCCGCAACCGGCAGGGCCTTTTCCAGGTCGGCCCGCAGACGGACTTCGTCGGCGATGATCGGGAAAGAGACGCCTTTGCCGAAATGCCGGCGGTACCAGGCTGCCGTCTCCTCGGAGGGGACGATCAGATTATCCAGAAACAACGGAACGATACGACGGGCCAGCCGGTGGCGGAAAGAAAAATCATTCCCGGTTATCATGTCGATGCTGTCGTCACACACGGATACGACACGGAAACGCCTCCGCCCGAGACGGGAGAAAAGAATCATCCAGAGCGTCGTCAGGGAGAATTCGCTGACCAGTACGGTCTCCGGCCGATACTGCCGGAGCAGCGAGCGGAAAAGGCGATAAGTGCGCGGGCCCCATCCGGGTTTCGGATAACGATGGTCCTCGAACTGCGCCAGCCCTTCCACCCGGGACTGGTCGAATCCCAGATCCACGGTCCGGTCCAGGTGGAAGATGGCATAATCGTATTCCCGGGCCAGCGTGTTGCAGAGGTCGATGCGGTAGGGAGCGATCTGTATGCCGAAAAACAGGTTCATCGAAGGGCGTTCTTCAGTCTCTTGAGCCGGTAGAAGAGGGAATAACTCCCGTTCAGCAACATCATCGGCAGGCGACCCTTCCGGATATCGCCGAGCTGAAGGGGCAAGGCGATGCCGAAACCGGTTTCCTCAAACACCTCCCGGGCGCTTTTCCCCATCCGGATGCCCGCGAGCATGATACCCTGTATCAGGCTGTAACAGGTCCGGGTCCGCAGAGACGGGTCGCTGATGCGGGTTGCGACGCCGACCGACCGGCCGATACGGGAGAGGAAGTCGCCGTACAGCCGGTTCGAGGCGCTGTCCGGCCGGACATGGACGTCATAGAAACGGATATCCGTCATCCGTACCGTGCCTCCATGGTCAAGCGCCATGGCGAAGAAAACGGTATCCTCCGCGATCGAGAGCGTCGGATCGAACGCGATTCCGTTCTCTTCCAGATACTTCTTCCGGAATGCGCAGCCGCAGACGCTACCCCGGACGTACGCCTTATCCACGATTTCCCGGAGCGTATAATCCCTCTCCCCGACAAACAGACCTTTCCAGGGGTAATGCTCCTCCTCATTGCAGAAACTGCGCATTACGACGATATCCGGTGCGGCGGATTCCAGAGCGGCGGACAGCTTTTCCAGTCCGCCCGGAATGATGACGTCGTCGGCGTCGGCAAAGACGACATATTCCCCTCCGGCACACCGGATGCCCGCATTGCGGGCGGCGGAAACGCCGGCGTTGGCCTGGCTGACGACCCGGACCGAAGGAAAACGCGTCCGGACCAGACCGGCCGTCCCGTCCGTGGAACCGTCGTCCACGACGATCACCTCAACGTCCGGACACTGCATCGTGGACAGGGTTTCCACGATGGTGGCGGAAGCGTTGAAGGCGGGGATGATGACGGAAAGTTTCATCGGATACGGACATTGTTGTAAGCGGCGCTGGAAGGATCGTCCCTGCGGACGAAGATGCGGGACCTGCCGTCGAACGTATTGTCGTAGATGCGGTTGCCCACGTTCCCTTTCGGGATCTTGCTGTCCGGGAGACGGTGTACCCGGAAGCATCTGCGCAGATCGATGCAGTAGCCGTTCCGGATCCGGAATACGCGGTTGCCGCTGATCTCCACCTTCACGGCACCGTCATCGGCGAAAATCCCCCGGTTTCCGTGGGGGCCGACGATATCATGGACATAGTTGTCCCGGATGACGGTCCGTGTGTTACCCGTATTGACATAGATGGCGCCGCCGTCGATCAGAGTGGGACGCAGCTCACTCCGGAACGCTTCCGACATGCAGATCTCATTCTTCTCCACGACGCCGCAGGTTCCATATTTGTCTTCCAGCGTATAATGGATGCCCAGCCCCATGGCGGAATGGGAGAAATCCTCGATATAGTTCCCGGAGACCAGGTAGTCGACACCCCGGCAGACGACCGTGGCCGCATTGCTCATCGCAAGGCCGTTGTTCAGGAAACGGTTGGAGACGATCCGTGCATTCCTGCTGCCCTCGAGGATACGGACGGCACTGAGATAATCTTCCCGGAAAACGCAATGGGAGACCTCGACCCCGGATGCCTCGTCCGCCGTGATTACGTGGGAACGGAGCCCCAGGAAGGAACAGCCGGCGAACCGGATACCGTCCGCCTGCACCCGTTCCAGCGCAATGAGCGATCCACCTTCCCGGTTTCCTACGAAGGAAAGGCCTTCCAGACGGATTTCCCCGATTTCACAGTCCCGGACCGTCAGGAAATTGGAGACGCCGCAGACGTGCACCGTCGGTTTCAGCTCCGGAACCGGACACAGGACATAGCGCGGAAGGCAGCGCCCGAAGCGCAATTCCGACCACATGCCGGTCCCGTAATAGGTCTCCCTTTTAAAATACAACCAGCCGTTCCGGATCTCAAGGACGGGATATACCGCCCCTTTATACCACTGCGAGAGAACGATGTTCCAACCTTTCACCATTTCCGGCGAACGGTCCGGCTCATTGCAGGGAATCTTGAAAACCCGTTTCCGGAACAGGACGCGCAAGGGCCAGAACTTCGCCCTTTTCGCGGGTGCGCGGACATAGACAGGCTCGCGCGTTACAGTATCCATGTATCCGTTTTCCGGAGAATACCCCGTTCCCGGATCACGGGCAACCAGGCAGGCGCCCTCCCCTTCCAGGGATAACGACAACGCGGGACGGCGCAAACCCTCCAGGCGGAGGTGTTCCTCACCGTAATAATACAGCCCGGGAGCGAACTCGACCCGGACGGAATCCGTTCCGGCGGTCAGACACTCCTCCAGCCTGAGGGGCAGGGCGTCAAAGTCGGACTGGCTGACGACCTGCAGAAGAATGGAAGCGGCACACAGCAGGGTCCGGATCATACCAGCGAACGATATCTGCGAATGGACCGCTTGACATCCCGCTCTTCCTTCACCTTCTTCGCCTCGATGTACTCTTCGTCGGAATAGAACAGGTAGAAAAACAGGCAGAGCCAGAGACTGTACTGGATGTCAAAGAAATAGGAAATGCTGAGCGTTCCGACCAGGATATTGGCCGCATTGGCCCTGACCACCAGGGAACGCAATCCGGACAATCCCCGGATGCAGAACAGCAGGACGACGAACGCCGGAATGACGCCGAACTGATGCCAGAATCCGAGGAGTCCCAGGTCGCAGTTGAAAATACCTTCCTTCATCAGGTTTTCCATGATCGGGTGGACGTGACCGGATATGAATCCGTTCCCCCAGAAATAGGATGCCAGGCCGTTTTCGCCCGAAATGAAATAGTAGAAAGCCTTGACGCGGTTGTAGTCCATATTGGTCAACTGCTCCGTCGTCTCATTGATCAGTCCCGTAATATATCCATTGGCCAGAACGACGAATATGACAAGGAATATCGCCATCAGGGTTTCCGTAACGAGACGCCGGCCGGCATTCTTGTCCATGATGGCCGCCATCACAACTACGACGACGGAACTCATCAGCAGGGTCCGGCTCTGGATGAGGAAGATATCGAAAAAGATGAAAGCGGACAGCAGCGCCCAACGGACCTTTTTCTTAAGATAACGGAGATCGTTCAACGCAAATATCAGCGCCGGGACCAGGAACTGGTCGCCCGGCAGGCGGTGAACGATGTCGCTCTCTTCCATGAAATCGGTGTTTTCGGGTACGGGGACCCACTCCGGGCTCACGAACGTCACCCACAGCACCATGAAGAAGTAAATGGCCGCGAAAGCATAAAGCCCCCGTTTCAATTCGACCTTCGTAGGACGGATGGACAGGAGGACCGGATAAACCAGATACCCCAGGAACTGCCTGTATACGACTACGGAGTAATAAAGATGCTGCCCATAGTACAGGTAGGCGGGGACGAAAGACAGCAGCACGCCGGCCAGGATCCACCACATCGGCTTCAACTTCGGGAACACGCCCAGGCGGATCTCGAATCCGACATTCCGGATGTATATCACCGCGAGGGCGACCATATATATGGTGAACGTTCCGTTCCCCTTCGTAACCGCCTCGAACGGAGTCAGACCGAACAGACCGGTCGATGCCAGAATCAGGATCAGAATGTCAATGCTGACATTGGTCCGTTCCCGTTTCTTTCTGATTACACCCCAATCACTCATTTGCTATGACATTCGCAGGCCGGCGAAGGCACCCCGTACCATCGCCCAGCCGAAACGATAAAAACCCATTTCCTTTCCGTGCATCACGGCGGACCGGATTTCGTCCAGCCCGCAGTATACACGCCTGAAAAACACACGGACCACCCGGGAGCGGGGGCCATATTTCCGGGCGATATAAACCGCATTCCGCCCCATCAGGTAGGCCGCCTGCGGATTACGGGCGGCCTTCCCGTCGCGGTTCACGTGCTGATGCCAGGCACATGCGCGGGAGGTCGCGCCCATCCGGTAGCCCAGGCGCTCCACCCGGATCCCCATGTCGATCTCGTCCGCATACATCATCAGCGACTCATCCTGGATCCCGAACCGTTCATACAAGGCTCTCTTAGCCAGGAAAGCGCCGCCCGGCAATCCGGTAGCCCCTACCTCCTTCACTCCGACTTCCGACAGAGTCCGGCCGCTGTCATTCAGCACGAAATCCAGATTCCTCGGATTGATGCTGCAGCCGAAGGAATCGATGACTTCCGAATCCTTCCGGAGCAGGACCGGAGAGACCATCGCCAGCTCCGGATCCGAGTAAAGATAGTCATATAACACGCCCAATGCGCCGGGAGAGAGACGGACATCGTTGACGATCTGGGCGATGGCGTCCACCTCCGGATAGAGGAGGACTTCCCGGAGGGCCAGATTGTAGGAAGCCATCATGTTACTGGTCGGGCTCCATAGCACCGTGGACCCGGGGAATGATTCCTGAAGGAGCGCGCTGTCCTCCTTGTCCCCGTTGTTGACGATGACGTGGAGATGGACCTCATCCCGATACTCCTGATAGTACCGTTGCCAGGCCTCCAGCCGGAAATGCTCCCGACAGAACAGCGTTATGACCGCAATCTTCATCTTCCCTTGGTGAACAGGTTCTTGAGCCGGTCCATCCGGTTCAGCACCTGGCGCTCCCGGATGTATCTTTTCCCAATCTGCTCCCGGTTCCTGCGCCAGGCCTTCTCCAGCGGCTGATCAAAGATGGCGGTAAGCCAGTTTTCCAGACACCGGATCTGTGAATCGACGGAGGGCGCGTCCGGCTGCAGCATCGGTTCCCTGAGATAGGCCATGTAAAGCGCGTCATCCGCATCGATCCGGGCCACTTCCTTCACGAGATCCTCCGGGGAGGCGAAGGCGGAGGCGTCGATGAACGCCTTCGGATTGAAAACCCGGGACACGTCCGGGTCGCCCCAATAAATCGGAACGGTCCGTGCAGCAAAGGCTTCCACGAGTTTTTCCGTCGTATAACCGCTGTGGCTCCCGTTTTCAAAACAAAGGGAAAACTTATGGCTCTTCTCGAAGGCCAGCTTGTCCGCCACCGGCCCGCCGACATTGTTCCGATACCGTCCTCCGGAGTCGACCGTGCGGTAAGCGCTCAGGGCATCGAAAGCCCGGTTCCGCACGGGATTGTCGGGATTGCTGACCACGAAACTGCAGAATCCGGTTTTTTCCGCGCCAAGGTCCCACCCTTCAGGAAGAAGGTGCTTCCCCACCGCCTTGTCCAGCATGGCGCGGTCATAGAACAGATAAAGAGGGAACCGCAGGTAGCGGTCGGCATATTCCATCCATTCGAAACCGATGGCATAATCGCAGGCGTTGAAGTCCGGAGCAAGATTCTCCCCGGTATGGAAGATCTTGACGCAACGGTCCGGAACCGTCCAATGGGACTCTCCGAACACGGAGAAGAATACGTAATCCGCGTCATCGCAGACCTCGACCTCATAATGCTTCCGCAGCAATTTGAGCGGAAGATACTCATCCCGGGAAGCGGAAAAACCGCTCCAGTAATCGAGGAAACGGACCTTGACGACTTTTCTATTCTCCATGGGGCTTTTGATTCTTTTTGAGACCCGTCACCCGGGAAAGGACCTGAAGGACTTCCGGGTTCTTCATCACGAAGCAGGAGACGACGATGAAAAAAACGGCGGTGACGGAACCGGTTATGCACAGCCTGAAGATGGATTTTTCGACCGGCAGCGCGTTGCACGCATACAGCAACGGGATCAAAGGGACATACGAGAGGACGGTTTTCAGCAGATCCGCAGCGGAAACGGGGAAACCGATCCTGCGCCGTACGGCAAACAGCGCCGCCAGGAACACGGCGAATTCGGCGCCGATCCATACCACGGCCGAACCGTTTGCGCCCATCCGCCCCACCAGCAGGATGCTCAGGAGGACGGCGACGGATGCACCGATGGCGGAATTCCGCAGGACCTTCTGGTCCATCTTCATCGGCATCATGATCTGGATGATCAGAATCTGGTCCATGCCGGCGATCAGGATCATGGGAGAGACGATCTTCATCGGAAGGACCGCACCTTCATACCCGGATCCGGAGATGAGCTGGATGATGTCGACGGTGCAGATCTCCATCAGGATAAGGACAGGTATGCCCATCAGGAACAGCAGGTTGGCGGTTTTGCTGACATAGGACTTGAACTCCTCCGTCTTCCCTTCCGAAAGGACGGCGCTCATCCGCGGCAGAAGGACGGTCGCACACGCGGAGAACAAAGCCATCACGATGGACAGGATCTTGGTCGCGGAGGTATAGAAACCGACCTGGTCCGCATCGGTCCGGAGTCCGAGGTACATCACGTTGAACGAGGTGTACATCGAAGACAGGATAAAATTGAGACCCAGGATGAAATACGGTTTGACAAACCCCTGCGGACGGACAAGGGACGGCTTAAAGGAGACGTACTTCCGGGAATGGATGGCATTCACCAAGGCGTTCGCGATAGCCGTAAGTGCCAGAAGGAGGAAATAAATCTCATAGTCGTCAGCCGTCCGGATAAAGAGGAATACGGAGACAACGTATAGTGTCTTGATGAGGATGGAACGCCTCGTAATATACTGGAACTGTTCGACACCCTGGTACAGCCATTCCAGAAACAGCCCGTTGGCGACCAGTTTGGCAACACCCACGAACAGCAACCGCCGGTATTCATACAGGGAGGGGACCAGGAATGTCACAACCAGCAATACGGCGGCGGCGATGAAGGTCGTCAGGGCATTCAGGGACAGGAGGCTGGAAAACACCTGATTGAGGCGCGACCGGTCATCCCGTGCAACGGCGATTTCCCGGACGCCTAGGATGGAAATGCCCATCGTCGAGAATACGAGGAAATAGTTGACGATGTTGTCGACGAAGTTGCAGATGCCGATATTCGTCACTCCCAGCACCCTGGATACGTACGGATACGTAATCAGGGGGAAGACATAGTTCGCAACCGTCAGGAGGGCGCTGTAGAAGATATTTTTCTTCAGGTTAGACATCTATCTTCCCTTGTACATCTCCTCGTAATACTTCTGGTACTCCCCGCTTGTGACGTTGTCCAGCCAGTCCTGGTTGTCCAGGTACCAGCGGACGGTCTTTTCCAAGCCTTCCTCGAACTGGAGCGACGGTTCCCAGCCGAGCTCCTTCTGGAGCTTCGTGGAGTCGATCGCGTAGCGGAGGTCGTGGCCGGCACGGTCCGTGACATACGTAATGAGATCGTCATCAGCACCTTCCGGACGGCCGAGGAGGCGGTCCGTGGTACGGATGAGCGCCTTGACGATGTCGATGTTCTTCCACTCGTTGAAGCCGCCGATGTTGTAGGTCTCGGCAACCTTGCCTTCATGGAAGATCAGGTCGATGGCCCGGGCGTGGTCTTCCACATAAAGCCAGTCGCGGACGTTTTCGCCCTTCCCGTAGACCGGAAGCGGCTTGCGGTGGCGGATATTGTTGATGAACAGCGGAATCAGTTTCTCCGGGAACTGGTAGGGGCCATAATTGTTCGAGCAGTTGGTCACGACGGTCGGCATGCCGTAAGTGTCGTGGAAAGCGCGGACGAAATGGTCGCTGGAGGCCTTGGCGGCGCTGTACGGGCTGTGAGGCTGGTACTTCAGGTCTTCGGTGAAGAACTGCTCGCCGTATGCCAGGTGATGACTGCCGGAGGAGGCTTTCGTCGTGAAAGGCGGCTCGATCCCCTCCGGATGGGTCATTTCCAAGGCGCCGTACACCTCGTCCGTGGAAATATGGTAGAAGCGCTTGCCTTCATATTTCTCCGGCAGGCTTTCCCAGTAAAGGCGGGCCGCCTGCAGGAGGGAAAGCGTTCCCAGCACGTTCGTGCGTGCAAAGGTGAAGGGGTCCTTGATGGAACGGTCGACGTGGCTCTCCGCCGCAAGGTGGATGACCCCGTCGACGCGCTCTTCCCGCATCAGGGCCAGCACGCCGTCGAAATCACAGATGTCCATCCGGACGAAGCGGTAATTCGGACGGTCTTCGATATCCTTGAGGTTCGCGAGATTGCCCGCGTAGGTCAGTTTGTCCAGGTTGATGATCCGGTAGTCCGGATACTTGTTCACAAGAAGCCGCACGACGTGGCTGCCGATGAATCCGGCGCCGCCGGTGACGAGGATCGTTCTGTTCATAACTCTCTCAGCAAGGGATGATTCCGGTCTTTCGCGGAAAGCAGGACGCGGTCGGCGGGAATCCGCCAGTCGATGGCGAGGTCCGGATCGTCCCAGGCCACGGCACCCTCCGCTTCCGGATGGTAATAATTGTCACATTTATATTGGAACACAGCCGTTTCCGAAAGGACGGAGAAGCCATGTGCGAATCCGCGGGGGATGAACAGCTGCCGGTGGTTCTCCCCGGTGAGTTCGACGGAAGCATGCCGGCCATAGGTCGGAGACCCCGGACGGAGATCTACCGCCACGTCGAGGACGCGGCCTTCGACAACCCGGACGAGCTTCGCCTGCGCCCACTCCCCTTTCTGGAAATGGAGACCGCGCACGACGCCGTAGGAGGAACGGCTTTCGTTGTCCTGGACAAAGTCCACCTCGCCGACGGCATCGGTGAAGGCCTTGCGGTTGAAGGCCTCGAAGAAATAACCCCGGCTGTCGCCGAAAACGCGCGGCTCCAGGATCAGGAGGCCGGGGATACCGGTTTCAATGACATTCATAACCTTTCCATGCATTTTTTCAGGGAGTCATACCAGTGCGGGACCGTGATCCCGAAGGTCTGCTTCACCAGGGTTTTGTCCAGGACGGAAAAATGCGGCCGGCGGGCCTTGGAGGGGAATTCGTCGCTGTGGCATGGCCGGATGTCGCAGGTGTTGCCGCTCAGGTCGCGGATGGCGCAGGCGAAATCATACCAGGAGCAGACCCCCTCGTTCGAATAATGGTAAACGCCGGTCTTTCCGAGCTGTCCGGTTTCGATGACATGCAGGATCAGCGCTGCCAGGTCGGCCGCATACGTCGGTGTGCCCACCTGGTCGAAAACCACGTTCAGGCTGTCCCTGTCCGCCGTCAGCTGGCGCATCGTCTTGACGAAATTCTTCCCGAAGGGGGAATAGAGCCAGGCCGTCCGGAACAGGATGTACCGGCACCCGGCGTCTTTCACGGCCTGTTCTCCCTGGAGTTTCGTGACGCCGTACACCCCAAGCGGGTCCGTCGGCCAGTCCTCCCGACAGGGCAGGCAGCGCTCTCCCTGGAAAACGTAGTCCGTCGAGATATGGATGAGCGTCGCCCCGCGCTCCTTCGCCGCCTCGGCGAGGATGCCGGGGGCGACATGGTTCAGCAGGTCCGCGAGGGCGTAATCATCCTCCGCTTTGTCCACGTTCGTATAGGCCGCGCAGTTGACAATCAAGTCGATCCGCTCGGAATCGCAGATCAGCCGGACGGCATCCCGGTTCGTGATGTCGAGGTAGGTGGTATCGACACCCGGAATCCGGGAGACATCCGTAAAGAGGAAACGGTGGGCGGAGCGGAGCGAGGCTTCGCGCAGTTCCGTCCCAAGCTGGCCGTTGGCACCGGTAACAAGGATGTTCATAAATATAAAATACTCCCATTCCCCCGGCTTCCTGAAGCAGTCGAGGGGATGAATCCCGCGGCGCAAACTCCTGTCCAGGAGCGCTTTCCGAGGGATTTATCTACTCTTGCCCGGCCTCACGACACATCAGGTCGGAGAGCAGGCCGATCGTCTTCTTGTCCAGGACCTTCTTCGTGTCCTGCTCCTGCAGGGCATGGAAACGGTGGCAATCCGATCCCACCATGCAGTACCATCCGCGGCCGAGCAAATACTCCGCCCGCTCCTTCGAATCATTCCGGTAGGAGCCGACGATCGACGGAAGGTTCAGTTGCAGCAAGACGCCCATCTCATGGAGGCGCTTGTAATCATCTTTCCGCATGTAGCGGTATCTTTCCGGATGGGCCAGGATGGGGCGGTATCCGGCCGCCAGCGTCCGCTCGAGCACACCCCATAGGTCAATAGGCGGAGACCAGGTCGAAGTTTCAACCATCACGTGATCTTCGCCGTGCGTCAGCAGGTCTTTGGCGGCGAGGCGTTCCTCATAGAGGTTGTCCATCATGTATTCGGCGGCCAGCCCGAAAGACAGGCCGCCCTTGTATATGGCCGACAGTTCGGCAAAGCGCTGCCGGATGCCGTCCGTGGTATTCGGCACATCCTCCATCACATGGGGGGTGAACCAAAGGGTTTTCAGGCCCTGTTCCTCCAGCCAGGCGAGGATGGAGAGGGAATCTTCCGGCGTCTTGACCCCGTCGTCGAGGCCATAGAGGATATGGCTGTGGTTGTCGACGGCGCCCTGGAGCAGGCCGCTGCCGACAACCGAGTCTTTATTCCGGAAGAGTCCGAACATCCCGCCTATGCCTTCTTGTCTTCCTCTCCCGTCGAACCGTAGCCGTAGCCATAGCCGTAACCATAGCCGTAGCCATAGCCATAGCCCTTTGCCTGATAGGTATCGACACCGTTGAGGATGATGGCCATGCGGTTATACTTCCCGTCCTCGTGCATCGTTTCAACGGCAGGGAGCGCACGCTTGTCGAACATCTCCGCCCTGATGATGAACAGCGAGATGTCGGCGCAAGGGGCGACGATGGAGGTATCCGCCACCAGGTCGACCGGAGGGCAGTCCAGGAAAACATAGTCGAACTTGTCGCGCAGACCGTTGATCATCTCGGAGAAACGGTCGGAGACCAGCAGTTCCGCAGGGTTCGGAGGGAGGGAACCGACCGGCAGCAGGAAGAGCGAATCCTGGACGGTACGGATGGACGAAAGGAGGTCGTCGTGCTTGCCGTTGAGATAGGAGGCGACGCCGGACGAATTCATTTTCAGCGTCTTGCTGAGGGTCGCCTTACGAAGGTCCAGGTCGACCATCAGGACCCTCGAGCCCTTCAGGGCCATCGAAGCGGCGAGGTTCAGCATGGTGAAGGTCTTACCGGCATTGGGATTGAACGAGGTCGTCAGGATCACCTTGTCGTTGCCGGAACCCGAATGGATCATCAGGTCGAGGTTGGTACGCAGGACGCGGAAGGCCTCGTTGATCATGTCACGCTTGCCGCTCTGGACATAGACCCGGGTATGGGTGTCGTCGAACTTGTCCGCCCGCAGGCGCTGCCAGTAATTGCCGTTGATACCGATCTGGGGAATCTCCGCCAGGAACGGCGTGGAGAGGGTAGCCAGGTCATTGCGGCCGTGGACGGCGTTGTCAAGAACCTTGCGCACGTAGAAGTAGGCGAAAGGAATGCCGAATCCGAGCACGAGGGAAATCAGGATGATCATCACCCGGTTCGGAGCGACCGGCTTGGACGTACCGGTAGGCCGCTGGATCAGACGGGTGTTTCCGACGGTCAGCAGGCTCTGGAGTTCATTTTCCTCCCGTTTCTGGAGCAGGAAGATGTAGAGCTGCTCCTTGACCTTCTGCTGGCGCTCGATGGAGAGGAGTTCAAGTTCCTGTCCGGACGTGGAAGAAAGGCGGCTCAGGATGTCACGTTCCTGATTGTTGATCTTGTTGACCTCCAGCTGGAGCATGGAAATCAAATTGTCGATGGAGCGGTTGATGGAGACCTTGTAGGCGTCCAGCGTGTTGTTCAGGTCCTGCACCAGCGGGTTGGCCGCACTCGACAGGGCCAGAAGGCGCTCCCGTTCCAGGTAGGCGCGGTTGTATTCCGCGATCTGCAACTCCACCTTGTCGCCTTCGATTCCCATATTGGCGGGAATCATGTCGTCCGCGTGGGTGGGATCGTTGATCCAGCTCTTGATCGAACGGGCCACTTCCAACTGCTTGGATTTCTCGAAGGCCTGGGTCGAATAGATGCTGGACTGCTGGATGATGGCGTTGGCCGTAGACTGGATGTTCGTCAGGCCGTGGGCTTCCTTGTAGTCCTTCAGGTCGGATTCGATGCCGCCCAGTTCCCTTTCAATGACATTCAGACGGTCGTTGATGAACTCGGAGGTATTGCGGGCGGAACGGTTCTTGTCCGTCACCCACATGTCATTGTAAATGTCCAGCAACGTCGAAAGGATGCTTTCGGCGCGGGCCGGGAAAACATCCTGCAGGGAAAGGACGACGACGGAAGACTGCTTGCTGGAGAGGGACGAAGTCAGCCGGCCGCAATAACTCTTGGCACGGACGGCGGCGGGGACCCAGGAGATGGAAATCACGTCGTTCCAATCACTTATATGCGATGTCGGGATAAAATACAGCGGGCCCACGGGCGTCTGGATGGTGTCGTTCAGGACACCGTCAATCCGCTCCTTGGACAGCGGTTCTTTCCCGACGTGGAACGACTCGAGGCGGAAGGAGTTCTCGCCGGTCTTGACCAGGTCGAAGGAGAAGGAGGACGCGGTGACAGGCTGGCAGATCGTCATTTCGACCGGCGTGTTCTTGTACATCTCGCGCCAACGGAAGAACTGCCTGTCCACGTACATCGTTTCCAGATTCAGCCGCTCGACCACCTGCTCCATCAGGTCCGGGGAGGCGAAGGCCTCAACCTCGTTATCGACATTGGTGCCCTGGGAATAACGGCGGTAGCCGCCCGTAAAGGCCGTCAGGTCCCGCATCATCGAGTTCTGCGAATCTTCGTCCACGATGACCTTTTCCGTCCGGACGAAGGAATTCGGAATCTTATAAAGGCGCATTCCCGCAAAGGCGAGGAACACCAGGAGCGAGAAGATGTACCACCATTTGTGTTCCCAGATCAAGCCCCAGAGATCGGACATCTGCAGGGACTTCTCTTCATCTGTATTCGTTACGACGGGAAGGGCGTTCTGTTTTGCGTCAGCCATATTGCGTTGAGATAAAAGGATTCTGTGTCTATCGGGTCATGGTAATGATGAGGTTCGCGACCGTGATGGCGATGGAACCGAGGGAAATCCAGAACGAACCGGACTTGAAGTAGTTCTCGTTGATCGTGGACTGGCCGGCGCGGACCTCGTTCGGCGTCACGTAAATGACGTCGTTCTGCTGAAGATAGTAGGCGGGGGAATCGAACATGTCGCTCCGGGTCAGGTTGACCTCGTAGGTGTTCCGCTTGCCTCCCTGCTCCCGGATGACCATCACGTTGTCGCGGCGGCCGTAGATCGTCAGGTCGTGGGCCAGAGCCAGCGCCTGAAGCAGCGTTATCTTGTCTCCGGACACCGCATAGGTACCCGGATTCGTCACCTCGCCCAGGACGGAAATCTTGAAGTTCAGGTATTCGACGGTCACGACGGCATCCCTCAGGAGGCCTTTTTCCGACAGTTTATCGGCAATCAGGTCCTGCAGCTCCCAGCGGCTCATACCCGAAACGTAGAGTTTGCCAAGGGCCGGGAAAATGATGTATCCGTCGTTATCGACCACATATCCGGAGATATACTGGCCGCCGCCGCCGCCGAACTCGGAACCGGCGAAATACGACGCGATGGACTTGTTGAACTGGAACGAGAGTTTCGGATCGGCGCTGTTGACGACGATCGAAAGCTGGTCCTGCGGCTGGATGATGATTCCCTTGTTGACCGCCTTGCCGGTCGGGGCGTCCCCGCTGATGTCCTGCAGGTAATTGATGTTCTTGTAGGTCTCCGGATTACAGGCGGCCACCCCGCCGAGGAGCGCAAGAGCCACGAATAAACGAACTATTTTTCTCATACGTAGTTTTGTTGTCAAACCAAAGGGCATAAAGCCAATATTCGTGCAAAAATACTGAATTATTATAAGGAAAGCAAAAAATTATTTCGCTACCTTTGCAAAACGGAAATGGAAAAGGACAGACCGGTCATCTATCTCTTCACGGACGGGGCCGCCAGCGGCAACCCCGGTCCGGGCGGGTACGGCGTCGTAATGAAATGCGCCGTCGAAGGCCCGGACGGACAGAAACGCCTCGCTGTCAAGGAGATGTCCGGCGGATTCCGCCGCACGACCAACAACCGGATGGAGCTCCTCGCGGTCATCACCGGCCTCGAGGCCATCCGCTGGAAAAACGCCGAGGTGGAGGTCTGGAGCGATTCCTCCTACGTCGTCAAGGCCGTCAGCGAAGGCTGGCTGGAGAACTGGAAGCGCACGGGGTTCAAGAAGAAAAAGAACATGGACCTCTGGCTCCGCTTCGATGCCGTCAACAAGCTGCACCGCGTCCGTTTCCACTGGCTGAAAGGCCACGCCGGCCACCCGGAGAACGAGCGCTGCGACGCGCTCGCCGTGGCGGCATACCACGCGCCGGACCTTCCCGAGGACACCGGCTACACCGAAGAAGAACAAACCCTGATATAGCTATGCAGTACAATAGGAAACCCGTCGTCGGCATTACCCAGGGCGACGGAAACGGCATCGGATATGAAGTGATCATCAAGGCCCTCGCGGACAGCCGCATCCTGGAATCCTTCACCCCCGTCATCTACGGCTCCTCCAAGATCTACGGCTTCTACCGCAAGCAGATCCACGACATCGAGCCCGCCGACACCAACGTCATCTCCTCCGCAAAGGATGTCCATCCGAAGCGCATCAACATCGTCAACTGCCTGCCCGACAACGTCTATGTCGAGCCCGGCCAAGCGACGCCGGAATCCGCGAAAGCGGCCATCCGCTCGCTCCAGGCCGCGGTCCGCGACATCAAGGACGGCCACATCGACGTCCTGGTCACCGCCCCGATCAACAAGCGGGCGATGGTCAGCGAAGGCTTCGGTTACACCGGCCATACGGAATACCTCCAGAAGGAGTTCGGCTGCGCCGACGTCGCCATGTTCATGGTCAGCGAGCAGCTCCGGATCGGCGTCGTCACCGGACACATCCCGCTGAAGGACGTCGCCGCCTCCCTGACGAAGGAACGGATCCTCGGCAAACTCCGCCTGATGGACAAGTCGCTCCGCCGCGACTTCGGCATCGACGCGCCGAAGATCGCCGTCCTCGGCCTCAATCCCCATTGCGGGGACGGCGGCCTGCTGGGCGATGAAGAGCAGTCCGTCATCCTCCCCGCCGTCCAGGCGGCACAGGCGGAAGGCATCCTCGCCTTCGGCCCCTACTCCCCCGACGGATACTTCGGGATGGGCCATTACGGCAAGTTCGACGCGACCCTCGCCATGTACCACGACCAGGGCCTCGCCCCGTTCAAGGCCCTCTCTTTCCAGGACGGGGTCAATTTCACCGCCGGCCTCCCGATCGTGCGCACGTCCCCGGACCACGGCACGGCCTACGAACTGGCCGGCCGCGACCAGGCGGACCCGCATTCGATGATGTGTTCGATCTATACCGCCATCGACATCCTCCGCAGCCGCGAGGACTACGACGACCTCCACGCCGCGGCGGACAAGCGGTAAAGTGCTAAGACAGGCGCAACTGGGCGCCGCACCACTCCGCAATCCGCTCGCGGTGGGTGATGAAGATCATCGTCTTCCCCTCCGCATGGGCGGTCAGTCCCTCCATCAGCTTCTCCTCGGTCTCGGGATCGAGCGAGGAGCTGAATTCGTCGAGGAGCAGGATGCTGCCGGGGCGGAGCAACCCGCGCGCGATGGCGATGCGCTGGGCCTGGCCTTCGCTCAGGCCGGCGCCGCCCTCGCCGCAGACGGTGTCCAGTCCGTCCGGAAGATCCAGCACGAACCGCGCCTGGGCCAGTTCCAGGGCCCATTCCATGCGCTCGTCCGTCGCATCCGGATCCCCCATCAGGAGGTTCTCGCGGACCGTTCCGCTGAAGAGCGTATTGCCCTGCGGCACATAGACAAGGTTGCAGCGGGTACGGGGCGAGGCAGGCTCTTCCCGCCCGCCGCTGAAGAGCGTCACGCGCCCGTCCGTTGGCTTGAGAAGCGCGAGCATCAGGCGGATGAGCGTGCTCTTCCCCACCCCGGTCTCGCCGACGATGGCGGTCCGGGAGCCCGGCTCAAAGCGGAAACTCAGGTGTTCCAGGATGTTCCGCTGCCCGTCCGGATAGCGGAACGTGACGTCGTCCACGGCAATGCCGGCGGGCGCCTCCATCCAGACCGGCTCCCCTTCCTCCTCCTTCGGGATGTCCTCGAGCTCCATCAGGCGGTCGATGGACGCCGTCGCGAAGATGAACGAGGGAATCTGCCGGGTGAGGTTGACGGTCGGCCGCTGGATCTGGCTGACCAGCTGGAGGAAAGCCGTCATCATACCGAAGGTCATGCCGCCGTGGAGGATGCCGTAGGCGCCCCAGAGGAAGGCGGCGATATAGCCGAAGGAGAAGGCGGCGCCGACCATGGTCCGGGCGAAGATGTTCAGCCGCGTCCGCTCGACGACCTGGCCGTATTCCGTGTTCTGGAGGTCGTCCAGGCGCGTTTCCATCCGCTCTTCATTCTCCATCGAGCGGATGACGACCCGGTGCTGGAGACTCTCCTGGAGATGGCTCTGCACCTTGCTTTCGGTATCGCGGATCCCGCGGGTCATCGTCCGCATCCGCCGGAAGAAGACTTTGCTGAAGACCGCGAACAGCGGCGTGACCACCACCAGCAGCAGGGCGAGCCGCCAGTCCATCATGCACATGAAGACCACGGCGGCGGCCAGCTGGAACAAGGTGGTGACCAGCTGCGGGACATCCGAACAGATGACCCCCGTCACGGTGGACACGTCGGTTTCCAGCCGGTTGATCATGTCCCCCGAATGGTGGCGTTCCTTGCCGATCCACTCCGCCTGCATCAGGTTGCTGTAGAGGCCTTTCCGTATGATGAAGTTCATTCGGGAGTTCGTCAGGCTCTCCAGCCGCATGTTGAGCGCGGTCACGGCGAGCCGGAGCGCGGTCACCCCGAGCACCAGGCCGGTGAACAGCCCGATGCTGCCGGCCGCATCGCCCGTCGCGATATCGACGATCCGCTTGCAGAGCCAGATGAAGGTCAGGTTGAGGGCAATGCTGACCAGTCCGAGCAAGACGTTCAGTACCAAGCGCTTCCGAACACCCTTCGAGCGGGCATACAGCCATTTGAAATATTTCAGGATCGTTTTCATTCGCCTTTGAGGAGTCTGCCGAGCCCGTAGCCGAAGGCCCCGGAGAAAAACCGGAGCGACGCGGCGGGGAACGTGAGGAAATGGCGCAGCCGGTCCCGGACGACCAGCATCCAGAAGGAATGGACCTTCCGCACGAGGTAGGATTCCTCGCCGCGGGTCCGGTCCTCGTTCTTCCCGAAATTGCCGCTGCTGCGGATGAAGCGCCAGATGCGCTCCTCCCGCCGGCCGGAACGGACGGGTTTCCAGGAGACTGCGTCCACCGCTTCCGCGGGCATGGCCAGGAAGGTGCCGGCAAATGCGAGGAATGCGTGCCAGAGCCGCGTCATGCCGAGATACCCGATGTCGGCGCGGAGCTGCGCCTTGTCGATTTCCGCATGGTGCCGCTCCAGCAGGAGGGCCCAGTCGATGATCTGCCGGAGACCGATGCCGCCGGACCAGTAATGGTGGAGGAAATGGACGAAGACATAGACGGCGCTGAAGTTCACGTCCGGCACCGGAATGGGATGCCCCTCGACCGGACACATCGCGACACCGCTCCGGAACATCCGCTCCTGCAGCACTTTCAGCTTCGCATCCAGGGAGCGGGACATCAGGGTGGAAATCGTGCCGTGCAGTTCCACCTCGATGCTGCCGAAGAACATCCCGAGGTGGAGGATTTCGGTCGCCTCCTCCTCGACGCGCGTCGCCTTCGGGACAAGGATCTCCCGGGCGCGGGCATAGTCTTCCGGCGGCAGCAGGAGGTCGATGTCACCGGGCTGCCGGCGCATCGGGTCGGGATAGTTCAGGCCCAGCGGCTGCCCTTTGACCACGGCGACCCGGAGGCCGGCCAGGGCCTTCACCAGCCGGGGAAGGGCGCGGTTGAGCTGGCCGTTGCGGGTTTCGGTGAACATCACGTCGCCGAGGAAGGGGTCCAGCGTCTCCTCCTGCGGGGGGAGGCATTCCGCCGGAAGATGGTGGATGCCGTCGGTCACCAGGCCGACGACGGTCTGCCGGAAAGAGAGGTCATACAGCGCTGCCCAGTCGGTATCCGGGGGAAACAGCGCGGCATCGGGCGCCCCGCCCCTCAGGCCGGAGCGGAGCAGGGAGAAAAAACGCTGTTCCAGCAGCGTCATTCGAGGATGCCGGCTTCCGCCCACTGCTCGCAGAGTTTCCCTGCGTCGGCGAGCGCGGTCTCCGGATCGACCTCGTATTCCTCCAGCAGCAGGTCGCGGAGCGTTTCCGGGGTGAATTCGCCCTGGCCGTTCACCTTCGCGAAAAGGTAGGCGGCCGACTCGTTGAGGCTGACCAGCTTGCTGAAATTGACATTTTTCGGGCCCACGGCCTGGACGACGTTCTGGCCGCAGAGGGTCCGCATGATGAATCCTTCCTTAATCTTCATATTGTTTCAAAGCTTCTGCATATTGGGGTTTGAGCCACCGGCGGTTCCACGGAAGGTTCCGGTAGATGAACAGCAGGTAGCGGCGGACAGGCCGGAGGGCCTGCCAGAGATGGACCTTCCGGAGTTCCCGCGGCGAATAGGGATCCACGGCCTTTTCCCCGTCCCGGAGGATGGAGACGGCCTTGCCGAAGATCTGGCTCCGGAGGACGCGCTCCCGGTTCACGGGAACGCCGTCGCCCTGGATCTCAACCCGGTCGCCGGCAACGGAGAGGACCCGGTGCATCACATAGCGGCCGCCCTTTTCCGGCCCGATATGGAAAAGGACGATGTCGTCGGGGCGCACCTCGCCGACGGGCTCCAGGACGACGAGGTCCCGCTCGCCGCGGATGAACGGGAGCATGCTGAAGCCCTTGACGGGAATCGTGACCGAATGGCCTTCCTCCAGCATCTGACGCACCGGGACGAAGAATTCGTCGTTGGCTATGACCATCTTTTCCATATAGGTGGCAAAGATACAAAAGAATTTTGTTATTTTTGCCAATATGACGCTGGAGACCAGCATACAGTATCTCCCCGGAGTGGGGCCGAAACGGGCCCGGCTCCTGCAGGACGAGCTCGGAACCGGGACCGTCGGGGACCTCCTGCGCCTGTATCCCTTCCGCTACATCGACCGCACGGCCGTCCAGCGCATCGCCGACCTCCTCCCGGACCAGGCCTACATCCAGATCCGGGCGACGGTGCGGAGCGTCAAGCTCCTCGGCAAGGGCGGCAAGCCCGCCGATCCCGCAAAAGCGGGCGCCGGGATGCGCCTGAGCGCGATCGTCGAGGACGGCAGCGGCGAAATCGAGGTCGTCTTCTTCAAGGGCGTGAAATGGATGGTGACCCGGATCGTCCCGGGCGCCACCTTCATCTTCTTCGGCAAGCCGACCGTTTACGGCGGACGCATCAACCTGGTCCATCCGGAAGTGGACGCCCCCGACAACGTCGGCACAGGCGGCCTCACCGGCGTCTATACCAGCACGGAGAAACTCAAGACGGCGGGCGTCACGGGCAAGGTGATGACCAAGCTCATCGCCGCCGCCCTGGAGGGCGTACTGCCGGAGTTGCATGAGACCCTTCCCGACTATATCCTCCGGGAGAAGGGCCTGGTCCCGCTGACCTTCGCGCTCCGGCAGATCCATTTCCCGACCGACCAGAACGCCCTCGCCAAGGCCACCTACCGCCTGAAATTCGAAGAACTCTTCCTCCTGCAGCTTTCCCTGCTGAAGCAGAAATACATCCGCAGCCGCAATGAAAAGGGGCTCCCCATGCCCCATGTCGGCCCGGCCTTCAACGCCTGTTTCAATGCCCTCCCCTATGAACTGACCGGCGCCCAGAAACGCGTCATCAAGGAGATCCGGGAGGACCTCCGGAGCGGCCGCCAGATGAACCGGCTCCTGCAGGGAGATGTGGGCAGCGGCAAGACGATGGTCGCCGTGCTGACAGCCCTCCTCGCCATCGGGAACGGCTACCAGGCCTGCCTGATGGCGCCGACGGAAGTACTTACCCAGCAGCACTTTGCGAACATTTCCCGCTACCTTGAGCCGACCGGGGTCCGCGTCGTGCTCCTGACCGGTTCGACCGGCGTCGCCGCCCGGCGCGAGATCCACGCCGGCCTCCGCGACGGCTCCATCGGCCTGGTCATCGGCACCCACGCCCTCATCGAGGACAACGTCGTTTTCCGGCGCCTCGGCCTCGCCATCATCGACGAGCAGCACCGTTTCGGCGTGGACCAGCGTTCCCGCCTCTGGGCCAAAGGGGCGGACGGCATTCCCCCGCACGTCCTCGTCATGACCGCGACGCCGATCCCCCGCACCCTGGCGATGACCCTGTACGGCGACCTCGACGTCTCCGTCATCGACGAGATGCCGCCCGGACGGAAGCCCGTCATCACCAGGCAGTTCGGCGAGAACAAGCGCTATGCGCTCCACCGGTTCATGCGCGACCAGATCGCCCTGGGACGCCAGGTCTTCGTCGTTTACCCGCTGATTTTCGAAAGCGAGAAAGTGGACTACCAGAACCTGGAAAGGGGCTATGAGGAAATCGTGGAGGCCTTCCCGCTCCCGCAATACAAGGTCGCGATCGTCCACGGCAAGCAGACGAACGAGGAGAAGAATTTCAACATGAACGCCTTCGCCGCGGGCCGCGCCCACATCCTCGTCTCGACGACCGTCATCGAGGTGGGCGTGGACGTGCCGAATGCCAGCGTCATGGTCATCGAGAGCGCCGAACGCTTCGGACTCAGCCAGTTGCACCAGCTCCGCGGCCGCGTCGGCCGGGGCTCCGAGGCCTCCTACTGCATCCTGATGAAGGGGCAGAAGGTCTCCAAGGAGAGCCAGAAGCGGCTCGACCTGATGTGCGCGACCGAAAACGGTTTCGACCTGGCCGAGGAGGACATGAAGATGCGCGGGCCCGGCGACCTGGAGGGCACCCAGCAGTCCGGGCTTCCCATCTCCCTCAACATCGCCTCCCTCGCCCGCGACGGGCAGATCCTCTCGGACGCCCGTTCCTACGCGATGCACATCCTCGACAAGGACCCGACACTCGAATCGGAGGCCAACGCACTCCTCGCCGCGGAACTCCGCAAGGACAAGTACATGGCCCCCGATTACTCGAAGATTTCCTGAATCCTATTCGGCTTTCAGCCAGCGTTCCAGCCAGTCGAAATACGACCTGTGCCAGTACAGGGCGTTCTGCGGCTGGAGAATCCAGTGGTTTTCCTCCGGGAAGACGATGAGTTTCGACGGGACGCCCATCATCTGCGCGGCGTTGAACGCCGCCATGCCCTCGTCGTACGGGACGCGGAAATCGTTGCCGCCGTGGATGCAGAGAATCGGTGTGTGCCAGTTCTTTACGAGGGTGTGCGGGGAGTTGGCGTAGTGGCGGACGGCCTTCGGTGCGGAGCTCCAGGGCGAGCCGCCCTGGCGGATGCCGCCGAAGGTCTCGCCGTCGCCGCGCGCCCCGGTCTCACCGGGGGTAAAGGCGTATTCGTGGAGGCCGCCGTTGTCCCAGTTCGGGAACCACATCTCCTCGGTGGTCATGTACATATGCTCCTCGTTGAAGATGCCCGCGTGGGCGATGAAGCAGTCATAGACATCGCCGTGGATGCCGGCCAGGTAGTACACGCTGTAGCCGCCGTACGACGCGCCGCAGGCGGCCAGTTTGCCGACATACGGCTCCGCCTTGACCATCTTCGCGGCAGAGAGATAATCCTGCATGTTCAGGCCGATGTAATCGCCCGAAATCTGCTCGCACCAGGGCTGGCCGAAGGCGGTCGTACCGCGGCGGTTCGGGAGCACGACGACATAGCCCTGATGGGCCATCAGCAGGTAGTTCCAGCGGTAGCTCCATCCCTGGGAAAGCGTCCCCTGCGGGCCGCCGAGGGTGATTTCGATGGCCGGATAGACCTTCGTGGAATCGAACTCCGGCGGATAGAGCACCCAGGTCGGCATGTCCTTCCCGTCCACCGTCTTCACCGTCCGGAGCTCGGTCCTGTGCTGCCTGAGCTGCCGGAGGATCGCCTCGTTCTCATGGGTCAGCTGGAGGAACTTGCGGTCGGAAGGCCGGATGGAGATGAGTTCCGTCGGGAAATCCATGCTGCAGTACGAGGCCAGGACGGTCCCGTCGGCGAGGAAGCCGAAGGGCGAGTTGTAATCGTGCCAGTCGCCGTCCCGGGTCAGGAGTTTCGCCTCCGAAAGGGACGGATCGGTCTGGTAAATACCCTGTACGGCCTTGTCATAGAGCGCATTGAAATAGAGGATCGAGCCGTCCGGATTCCAGACGGGACCGGCGGCGTTGAACGGGAAATCCAGGGTGCGGACGGCCGCGACGGCGGGGTTCCCTGTCTGCCCCTCCCCTTCCGCCTCGAAAGCGAGGTCCGCGACCTTCAGCCAGGTCTGGTCGGCCTCATAGCCGTCCCGGGCCATGCTCAGCCATGCGAGCCGGCTGCCGTCCGGGCTCCAGGCCGGGTCGGTGTCATACCCGCCGCCGGAGGTCACCTGCGTCGTCTCGCCGGTGAGGATGCAGTAGATGAAGATGTCCGTGTCGGTGGAGAAGGCATATTCCCGGCCCGTCTTCTTCTTGCAGGAATAGGCGATGTAGCGGCCGTCCGGGCTCCAGCAGAGCTGTTCGATGCCGCCGAAGGGGCCGTTCGGGAGCTGGAACAGCACCTCCGGCCCGCCGAGGATGTCCAGCGAGCGCTCCGGGGTGACGGGGCCGTTCGCAAGCGCCGCGACGAAGGAATGGTCGATGGTTTCCACCCAATGGTCCCAGTGGCGGTACATCAGGTCCTCGGTCGCATAGGCGTTCGCCTTGTCGAGGGCCGGGTCGGTATCGACGGGCCGTTCGACGGCGCTGTGGACGCCGCTGGCATAGAGCACCTGCTGCCCGTCCGGCGAGAGGGAAAACTCATTGATTCCCGCAGGGACATCGCTGATTTTCACCTTCTTCCCGAGTTTGTTTGCAGCGAAGGATGCCTTATACAACTGCCCGCCCTGCAGGAAATAGACGGCCTTGCCGTCCGGGGCCCAGCGGGCGTTGGAGACACTCTTTCCCTCGAAGGTCAGCTGGGTCTTCTCCCCGCCTTCCGCAGGCGTCACGAAGAGGTTCCGGACGCTGCGGTTTTCAGGGATGGAGGTATAGCTCACGCCATAGAGGACGGTCTTTCCGTCCGGGGAGAGCTGCGGGTCGCCCAGGCGGCCGAAGGAGAGCAGCGCCTCCGGCGTCATGATGCCGTCTTCGATCCGGATCTCCGACGGGCCGATGTAACCTTTCTGCTGTTTCATTTCCGATGCACACCCCGCCGCGACCGTCCAGGCCGCGAGCAGGGCTCCGACTGTTTTAAGGTTCATATAATGCGATAGTTTTCTTCAGTTCATCGCGCACCGCGGCGCGGAGGGAGGCCGGCTCGAGCACCTCGATGCGGGGGCCGCGCCGGCAGAGTTCCATCACGAAATTCTCCGTGGGGACCAGATAGAGGCGGAAGACGGAAAAACCGTCCCCCCGCTCCACCAGCGCCTGGCTGGGATGGATCGGAAGGTCTTGCAGGAAAGCCGCTTCCGTCCCGAAGGCCTTCAGGCGGACAAGTTCCGGTTTCCGACCTTCCGGGAGATAGGGGCCATAGCTGAAGACGAACTGCTCCTGCAGGTCGAAATCCTTCGGCAGGCGGAAGGTCCCCCCCGTTTCTTCCAGCGAGCGGATACGGTCCATGCCGTACACGCGGAGCGCCGCGCGCTCCACGCACCAGGCGACAATGTACCAGCGCTTGGCGAATTCCTTGACCCCGTACGGGTGGATATGGAGGCGCTCCGACTCGTCGCGGCTGTATTTCCGGTATTCGATGAGCAGTTCCTTCCGTTCCATCATCGCCTCCATCGTCCGGGTGAGATACTTGTGGCCGGACGGGATGTCCTCCACGGAGACACGGCCGCTCAGGCGCTCCTTGCCGAGCGCGAGCAGGCTGTTGACGGAGAAGGTGTTGACCAGCCAGTCCACGGCCTGGCGCCGGTCGATGGCGCACTCGTCGAGCGAGTAGGCGTTGGTGCTCCGGTCGCAGACGATCTCCACCCCGAACAGTTCCGCGACGGCCGCGCGGTGGTTGTTGAAGGTCCGGCGGGGGTACTCCTTCCCGAAACGGTCGCGGTAAAGCCGGGCGATCCTCCCGAGGGGGAGGCCGGCGGGGCCCGCATCCGTCAGGGTCTGGATGAGCCAGATATAGGTATCGACCAGGTGGGAGACCATGCTTGTGCTGATTTCCGGCAAATATAAACATATTCTTGGCAAAAAGGGAAGAATTTCCGAACTTTGTAAGGACGAACCAGACAAAACCCTATGCACACCAAAACGGACAGCATTCCCCTGATGCAGCGGCGGATCCGCCGCATCCTCCTCGTATGCAGCAACTACGACAGTTTCTCCCTGGAGGAGGACGGGCGCATCGAAGCGCAGATCACGCGCGAATACTCCGAACTCAACCTGTCCAACCCGCCCCAGTTCGTCCGCGTCGAGTCCACGGTCGAGGCGCTGGCCCTTGCCGGGAGCGGCGAACGGTACGACCTCGTCATCACGATGTACAATGTCGGGGAGATGGACGTGTTCGATTTCGCCGCCCGGATGAAGGGGTATGCGCCCGGGACGCCGGTCGTCCTCCTGACCTCGTTCTCGCGGGAACTGTACCGGCGGATCGCCGAGCGGGGCCGTTCGGCCGTCGATTATGTCTTCTGCTGGAACAATTCGACGGACCTGCTGATCGCCATCATCAAGCTCCTCGAGGACAGCCTGAACGCCGAGGCCGACATCCTGGAAGCCGGCGTCCAGGCCATCCTGCTGGTGGAGGATTCCGTCCGCTACTATTCCACCTATCTTCCGCTGCTGTACAAGACCGTCCTCCAGCAGAACAGCGATTCCATCCGCGACGCCCTCAACGAGGACCAGCAGGTCCTCCGGAAACGCGCGCGGCCGAAAATCCTCCTCGCGACCAACTATGAGGACGCCGTGGACATGTACCACCGGTATGCGGGGAACCTCCTCGGGGTCATCACCGACATCGGCTTCGTCCTCCACCGCGGCGACAGGCCGGAAACCGAGAAACTCGACGCCGGCGTGGACCTCGTCCACCTCATCCGCAAGGAAACCCCGAAGATGCCGGTCCTCATGCAGTCCTCCCAGGAAAGCATGCGGGAGACCGCCAGCGCCCTGGGCTGCGGATTCGCGATGAAACGCTCCAAGACCCTCACCCACGAGGTTTCCGAGTACATCGGACGTGAATTCGGCTTCGGCGACTTTGTCGTGACCGACCCGGCGACCGGCGCCGAACTCTACCGCGCCCACGACCTCCACGGGGCGGAAAAGATCCTGGAGATGCTCCCGGAGGACATCCTGAAGCCGATGATCCGGAAGAATTACCTGTCCAAATGGTGCCTTGCGCGCGGCCTCTTCTCTGTGGGCAAGCGCGTCCGGCCGCTCGAGGGCGAGGACGTGGAGGCCATCCGCCGCGCCGCCTGCGACGCCATCCACGACTACCGCATCAACCAGGCCCTCGGCGTCGTCGCCCGCTTCGACACGGCGTCCTTCAACGACGCCATCTGGTTCTCCCGGGCCGGCGACGGTTCCCTCGGCGGCAAGGCCCGCGGCCTGGCGTTCCTGAACCACATCCTCCAGAAATACGACCTCTACGACCAGTGGGAAGGCGTCCGCGTCATGGTGCCCCGGACCCTGGTCGTCACGACGGATTACTTCGACCGCTTCATCCGGGACAACGACCTGCAGTACATCATCAACGCCGACCTTCCGGACGAGGAAATCCTCGCCGAATTCGTCGCCTCCGTGCTGCCCCGGGACCTGCTCGAAAAACTGAAGGCCTTCATCCGCACCGTCCGGAAGCCGCTGGCCATCCGTTCCTCTTCCAAACTGGAGGACAATTACTTCCAACCGTTCGCCGGGGTCTATTCCACCTATATGGTCCCGCGGACGGAGAACGCCGACCAGCAGCTCCGCCTCCTGTCCAAGGCCATCAAGAGCGTCTATGCCTCGGTCTATTTCGCCGCGTCGAGGGGCTATATCACCGCGACGGCGAACGTCATCTCCGAGGAGAAAATGGCCGTCGTCATCCAGGAAATCTGCGGCAACGAGGAGGCGGGATATTACTTCCCGACCCTTTCCGGCGTGGCCCGGAGCATCAACTTCTATCCGGTCGGCTACGAACGGCCGGAAGAGGGCATCGCCAAGGTCGCGTACGGCCTCGGCAAGCTGGTCGTGGACGGGGAGCAGGTCCTGCGCTTCTCCCCCTCCTATCCGAAGAACGTCCTGCAGACCTCGACGCCGGACCTGGCCATGCGGGAGACCCAGCAGGTCTTCTATGCCCTGAACCTCCAGCCGGAGAGATTCAAGACGTCGGTGGACGACGCCATCAACCTGGAGCGGATCGACCGGAGCGCCGCCACCCGTTTCCCCTCCTTCGCCAAGGTATCCTCCACCTGGGACTACCGCAACCAGCGCCTCGTGGACTCCCCCCTCGCCGAGGGCCCCAAGTTCATTACCTTCTCCCATATCCTCCGCTACGGGACCTTCCCCCTCGCCGACATCGTCCGCAAGCTCCTGGACATCGCCACGCGGGAGATGCGCTGCCCCGTGGAGATCGAATTCGCCGCGGAACTGAACGGGGATACCAGCGTCTTCAACGTGCTGCAGGTGAGGCCCATATCGGCAGACAGCCGCTTCTCCGAGGTCGATTGGGACAAGGTGGACACCCGGGATGCGTTCCTCACCTCCTCCTGTGCGCTCGGCACCGGCTGGATCGAGGACCTGAAAGACATCTTCTACCTGAAGGCGGAGGCCTTCGACATCCTCAAGACGCAGGAAATCGCCGAGGAAATGACGGCCCTCAACGCCCGGATGCGCGCCGAAAAGCGGAATTACGTCCTGATCGGCTACGGCCGCTGGGGTTCTTCCATCCCCTCCCTCGGCGTCCCGGTCCGCTGGAGCGACATCTCCGAAGCGCGGGTCATCGCAGAGTGCGCAAGGGAGGATTTCCGGGTCGATCCCAGCCAGGGTTCGCACTTCTTCCAGAACATGACCTCCTTCAACGCCGGCTATGTCAATGTCGATCCCTTCGGCCGGCGGGAGGACCATTTCGACGCCGCCGTGCTCGATGCGCTCCCGGCCGTGGAAGAGACGGAGTACATCCGCCACATCCGGCTGGAGAAGCCGCTTTCGGTCTGCATCGACGGCAAGGCCGGGAAAGCTTTCATCGCCCTGCCGGAATAAGTGCATCGAATTCGTTTTGAATTATTTGCGAATAACAAGAGTTTATTTTATATTTGCTTTTAAAACAGAAACGGCAACCAATTCAAACACCATCCATATGGAGAAAGAATGTAAAAAATGGTATGTAACGCCGGGAGCCAGGCTCTCAGCGCTGCAGCTCGAACCGTTCTGCGCGAGCGGCGAGCAGGAAGGCAACAACGGCCAGATTGACGACCTCATCAATTTCGATGATGTCTGGTTCTAATCGGAGAAGCGGTATGAAAAAGGTATTGTTCTTCGCGGCCCTCGCCGCCTGCCTCTTCTCTGCATGCCAGAAAGAGATGAACGCACCCGCCGGGACGACCCTCACGGCGAGCATCCTCCAGACCCGTACTTCCCTCCAGAGCGACATGAAGGTCTTCTGGAGCGCCGGGGACCAGATCTTTGTCAACGGACAGGTTTCCAAGCCCGTCAGCGCCGCCGGCGCCTCCGCCAGCTTCCAGTTCGATGCGACCCTCTCCGCCCCGTTCAAGGCCGTCTATCCGGCCGCCTTCACCCAGGACGGGGAAGTCATCACCCTGCCGGCCGAACAGGCCGCCGCTGACGGCACCTTCGCGGACGGCGTCGCCCCGATGATCGCCTATGCGGAGAGCGGCAACACCCTGCAGTTCAAGCATGTCGCCGCCTATATCCGCGTTCCCGTCAAGAGCGCCAAGACCATCACGAGCGTCACCCTCACCGGCAACAACGGCGAGCAGATCTGCGGTGACTTCGCCGTCGATTTCGCCGCCGGCACCGTCGCCACGACCGATGCCACCGACGAAAACCGGGCCGTCAAGGTCCTCGTCGGCAAGAGCGAAGCGACCCTCGTCATCGCCGTTCCGGCCGCCACGTACGGCAAGGGTTTCACGCTGACGGCTGAAGACGCCGACGGCAAGAAGATGGAATATGTCAAGGCCTCCACGGCCGAACTCGTCGCCGGCCAGGTCAACACCCTCCCGCAGGTCGTCTTCGAAGGCGTACCGGAAGGCACCGGCTCCGGCACCGAGGCGGATCCGTACCTGATCAAGACGGCCGAGGATGTAGCAGCCATCTCCACCAGGGCCGCCAATGAATCCACGACCTACTTCAAGTTCGTCGACAACATCGACATGTCCTCCATCACGGAATACACCCCGGCCAACGTCGATTTCAACAACGCCAAGCAGCGTGTCATCATCGACGGCAACCACAAGGTGCTCAGGAACTGGAACTGGGTCAACACGACCACCAAGTATCCGGGGCTCGTCGGTGTCCTCGACGGTGTCATCAAGGACCTCGTCTTCATGGACTGCACCATCGAGACCCAGGTTTCTTCCCCGCTCGGCCTCGCCTGCGGCTGGGCCGGTGTTTCCAATGCCTCCCTCCACGGCGCTCTCGAAAATGTCCACGCCGTGCGCTGCCACGTCATTACGAACGTCGCGGGGAACAACCACACGGGCGGTCTCGTCGGAAGTGCCCAGAATACGGAATTCATCAACTGTTCCTTTGACGGCATCGTCGAGCGGGTTCCCGCAAATTCCAGCAACACCTATGTCGGCACCGGCGGCATCGTCGGCGGCTATCCCAATGCCGATCAAACCGGAACGCTGAACAAGATCGAGAACTGCTCCGTTTCCGGCCAGATCATCGACAGGTCCCGTTCCACGGGAGGCATTATCGGATTCATGAACTCCAGTACCGTCGTCGACATCAAGAACTGCCATGTCGCAGCGGACATTTCCAACACCCGCGACGTCGTCGGCGGCATCTGCGGCTATTACGGAGGCGGCACCGTCCAGAACTGCACCTTCAAGGGCAACCTCGTTTCCGAGCAGACCTCCAGCAGTTTCGTCGGCGGCATCATCCCGCACACCAACTTGAGGCTCGAAGTCTACAACTGCCATACGGAAGGTACCATCACCTGCCCCGGTGACATCGTCGGCGGCATCGTCGGCCAGTGCAACTCGGTCGCCAACAGTGAAACGGTCAGTCAGGGCGGTCCCTGCATCGTCAAAGAGTGCTGGAGCACGATGAACATCAAGTGCAAGGGAGCCAGCGGCGGAATCATCGGCCGTTCTTCCAACAACTGGCCGCTCATCGTTGAGAACTGCTGGTACAGCGGTACCCTCAGCGGCGATGGCGCAGCCAATGCCCAGGGCGTCGGCGGTATCCTCGGCGACGGCCCGAAGCGCACGACCGTCAAAGACTGCTGGAACGATGCCGACATCATCGGCGGCTTTGGCATCGGCGGCGTGGCCGGACGGCTCTTCGGCCGCCAGGGCAGTTCCGCCAGCCTGGACGACGATGTCGAGTCCTCGATGACCGGCTGCATCTACTGGGGCCCGGGCATCAAGACCTCTACCGATCCCGGGGAAAGGGCCTCCAACCACTACAGCAGCGGTGCCATGGTCGGCTGCAGCAGCCGTCCGAACACGCTGAAGGACAACTACCGCAACCCGGCCATGACCTTCCAGGTGTACAGGTACGCCCCGCTCAACGAACTCTTCGACCACGCGGACACCAGTCCGTCGGCGCCGCTTGTCGAGCCGTACAACTTCGGTGACACGCCGGTCGCGCTTTCCGAGACCGAAGGCGATACCGAAGACTTCAAGTGGTTCTCCCCGTACCACGGCAAGGCCGCCGCGGCCGGTTCGACCATCTCCTCGCTCGCGAAGACCATCGGCTGGGATGAGTCGGTTTGGGATCTCTCCGGAGAAAAGCCCATGCTGAAGAACACGCCCAAGGAGTAATCCTGCCTGCCAGCGTCCCCGGACGCTTACCGCTCCATGAGAACCGTCCCGGACGAAAAATCCGGGACGGTTTTCCTGTTCTTGCGGCCCATTGATTGCTTTTTCGGAAAGGAATCCGTAAATTTGACCGCTTGATGACACTACAACAACCATCTCCATATGAAAAGGGAAAACAAGAAAACATGTTATGCAGCGCCACGGACCAGGTTCGTCGGCATGCAGCTCGAACCGTTCTGCGCGAGCGGCGAGCAGGAAGGCAACAACGGCCAGATTGACGACCTCGTCAATTTCGATGATGTCTGGTTCTAATCGGAGAAGCGGTATGAAAAAGGTATTGTTCTTCGCGGCCCTCGCCGCCTGCCTCTTCACTGCATGCCAGAAAGAGATGAACGCTCCCGCCGGGACGACCCTCACGGCGAGCATCCTCCAGACCCGTACTTCCCTCCAGAGCGACATGAAGGTCTTCTGGAGCGCCGGGGACCAGATCTATGTCAACGGACAGGTTTCCAAGCCCGTCACCGCTGCCGGCGCTTCCGCCAGCTTCCAGTTCGACGCGGCCCTCGCGGCCCCGTTCAAGGCCGTCTACCCGGCCGCCTTCACCCAGGACGGCCTCAGCCTCACCCTCCCGGCCGAACAGGCTGCCGCCGACGGCACCTTTGCCGATGGCGTCGCCCCGATGCTTGCTTCCACAGAGAGCGGCAACACCCTGCAATTCAAGCATGTAGCTGCCTACATCCGCGTCCCCGTCAAGAGCGCCAAGACCATTACGAGCGTCACCTTCAGCGGCAATGAAGGGGAACAGGTTTGCGGCAGTTTCGGAATCAACTGGGATGAAGGATTCCTCATCGATACGGATGCAACCGAAGAGAACCAGTCCGTCAAGGTCCTTGTCGGCAAGAGCGCAGCGACCCTGGTCATCGCCGTCCCGGCCCGCACCTATTACAAAGGCTTCACGCTGAAGGCAGAAGATGCCGACGGCAAGGTCATGACCTATACCAAGGTCTCCGCGACCGAGCTCGTCGCCGGCCAGGTCAACACCCTCCCGGAGGTCGTCTTCGAGCCCGTTCCGGAAGGGGCCGGCTCCGGCACCGAGGCGGATCCGTACCTGATCAAGACGGCCGAGGACCTCGCAGCGATGTACACCAAGGTCGTCAAAGGCCAGATGACCTATTTCAAGATGGTGGACAACATCGACATGTCCTCCATCTCGGAATGGACGCCGGTCAACGTCGATTTCGCCAATGAGAACGGTGCGGAAGGCATCATGTTCGACGGCAACCACAAGGTGATCAGCAACTGGCATTATGTCAACACCACCAGCAAGTATCCCGGATTCGTCGCCGTCCTGCACGGCGAAGTGAAGAACGTGGTCTTTGCGGACTGCGTCGTCGAGAACTCCGCCGGTTCCCCCTGCGGACTCGTCTGCGGATGGAACGGCGTCTCAAACGCATCGCTCCATGGCCATATCGAGGATGTCCACGCCGTGCGCTGCCAGGTCATCAGCACCCACAAGACCTCCAACGTCGGCGGTATCGCCGGCAGTGCGCACAACGCCGAATTCATCAACTGCACCTTCGACGGCCTCGTCGAACGCCGCTGCGAGGCGAACAGCAACGACACGGAGAAGAGCTCGTACAGACCGATCGGAGGCATTCTCGGACAGGTCGCACAGAAGGGCGACGACATGGTCAAGATGGAAGGCTGCTCGACAAGCGGCTCCCTGGAGAGCGGCAACGGCCGGGGTGTCGGCGGCCTGATCGGGACCTGCAACGGCAGCGCCGTCATCCACTTGAAGAACTGCCATTCCACCATGTACATCCATTCCAAGCACGACGTCATCGGCGGCCTGGTCGGTTACTGGGCAGGCGGCACCCTGGACCATTGCTGGTATGAAGGCATCGTCGTCAACGAAACGGCGACGAACAAGATCTCCTATATGGGCGGCCTCGTCGGTCACACGAACCTCGGCATCGTTTTCACGAACTGCCACTCCGCGGGCCGGATCGAAGGGCCCGGACAGATCGTCGGCGGCATCCTCGGCCAGAGCAACGCGGCCGCTACCGCCACGCCCGTCATCTTCAAGGAGTGCTGGAGCACCATGACCCTCATCGCCGGCGGCAGCACCATCGGCGGCATCTGCGGCCGGGGCAGCGCGAACCAGCCGCTTACCATCGAGAACTGCTGGTACAGCGGCGAGATCGTCGGCGGGAAATCGACGGCCTATGTAGGCGGCATCCTGGGTGACGGCCCGAAGAATACGACCGTAACCAACTGCTGGACAGACGCCCAGATCGAATCCGGCTATGGCACGGGCGGTGTCTGCGGCCGTCTCTTCGGACGCCAGGGCAGCAGTGCCGATGTGAACGGCGACATGGAAACGGCCATGACCGGCTGCATCTACTGGGGCCCCTCGCTGAGGACCAACACGGAAGGCGGCGAAAAGTGTTCCAACCACTACAGCAGCGGTGCCATGGTCGGCTTCGCCAGCCGTCCCACCACCTTCAAGGACAACTACCGTCCGGCCGTGCTTACTTTCGAGTACCAGCGCTATGCTCCGCTCAACACCCTCTTCGACCACGCGGACAGCAGCCCGGCGACCCCGCTCGTCCAGCCGTACAACTTCGGTGACGCGCCGATCACGCTTTCCGAGGCAGAAGGCGACATCGAGGACTTCAAGTACTATTCCCCGTACCACGGCAAAGCCGCTGCGGGAGATGCCACGGTCTCCTCGCTCGCCAAGGCCATCGGCTGGGATGAGTCGGTTTGGGATCTCTCCGGAGAAAAGCCCATGCTGAAGAACACGCCCAAGGAGTAATTCCCGGGCAGCGTCCCTCGGACGCTCACCGTTCCATGAGAACCGTTCCGGACGAAAAATCCGGGACGGTTTTCTTTTTTGAGAAAAAAGTCCTATCTTTGCAGTCCGATCCGCCTCTGTAGTTTAAAGGATAGAATAACGGATTCCGGTTCCGTTGGTCCCGGTTCGATTCCGAGCGGAGGTACACGGGAAGCCGGCTCAGCAGTGAGCCGGCTTCTTCTATTATATATACCCGCCTATATACCCCTACGCCCCCCCTTTTTTGGAAAGCCCGTTTTTTATGCCTAAATTTGCGGCCGTTTTTTGCGTGGCGCCCACGCCGCGCACAAAGGATCGAATATGGAAGCAATGTATAAGAAACCTGAGGTCAGGACAACCATCCTGTTGATGGACAGGAACTTCTGCCTCAGCAATGTACCCGGAATCGGCGGAACGACCACCGATTACGAGGAAGACAACGAAAACCTGAACGGATAATGAAAACGCTGCTGCACATCACCGGATGCCTCGCGGCCGTTTTCGCCGTTGCATCCTGCGCGAAAGAGGCCGCAGAGGCCGCTTCCGCCGCCGAAGGGACGCTTGTCCCCGTCACCATCCAGGCCTCCGTGCCTGCTGCCACCCGCACCGATCTGGACGGCACCACGCCCGTCTGGCTCGACGGAGACGCCATCGGCGTCTTCACCTCCGACGGGACGCTCTGCCCGCAGGCCTTCACGACCGATGACGACTACTCCGCTTCGGCGACCTTCTCCGGCATGAAGCCCGAATACTCCCGGCTCAGCATGGCCTTCTACCCCTATTCGGCCGATGCCGGGGTGGATGGGGACGTCCTGACGCTCAACCTCCCCCGCCAGCAGGGCGGGACGCCCGCCGACGCCGTCATGGTGTCGCTGGGAAATGAGCAGAACGGTTTCACGTTCGAGAATGTCTGCTGCCTGGTCAAGATGAACATCCCTTCGTCGCTTTCCGTCCGCCAGGTCGAGATTGTCCGGAACGACCAGGTCTCCGGCCCCTTCACGGTGGACACGAGCGACTCTCCCTTCCCGGTCGAAGGCCTTTCCGACCTGTCCGACCACCAGGACCGCCGCGCGTGGGTAAAGACCTCGTACAACCTCTCCGGGACCGTCTTCCTGTCGGTCCTTCCCTCTTCCAGCACCCGGCTGGAGATGGCCCTGACCAATGCCTCCGGCAAGGTCGGTTTCATCGCCACGGACTTCCGCACCGGGATTCCCTATGAAGCCGGCCGCATCAAGAACCTCGGGACGATTCCTGCGGGCACCGTTTTCCAGGACGCCGCCCTTGTCGCCAACCCCACCGCTACACAGTTATGATGATGAAAAGATTCTTCCTCCTTCTCGCAGCGGTCATCCTGTCTGCGCAGGCACAGGCCCAGAACGCGAACGAGCCGCAGGTCACCAACGGGGACTTTGAGCAATGGACCATCGACGGGGAGCACCTCCCGAACTATTTCAACTCCTTCCAGACGGCGGACGGCGACTATAAAAGCTATGGATATGACTCGGGTAACCGCCAGGTCGGCCGCTCCACGGATAAACGTCCCGGAAGCAAGGGAAACTACTCCTGCAAGATCTGGTCTCGGCGCTTCAGAGTCTTTCTGGTCGTCACAGTCACGGCCCAGGGCAACCTGACGACCGGCCGCGTCCATGCCGGTTCCACCAGCGCCGAGGCCCAGGGCAACCACAATTACTCCGACCGCGACGGCTACGTCACATTCGGCAATTTCAACAACCCCTGCGCCATGCCTTTCACCGGCCGGCCCGACTCGCTGGTTTTCTGGGCGAAATACACCCCGGACAACACCACCTCGCGTGCCAAGGTCTCCGCGGTTATCCACGACGATTATGATTACCAGGACTATTACGGCAACCCGCTGACCGACGAGCATGTCGTATCGAAAGCCGTCAAAAACGATATCGCCACGACGAACGGCAAGTGGGTCCGCTTCTCCCTCCCGTTCGCAAAGGTCAAGAGCAACGACCCGCGGTACCTGCTCCTGAGCTTTGCCACCAACAACATTCCCGGCCAGGGCGGCGCGAACGACATCCTCCTGATCGACGACATCGAGATGGTCTACAACCACAGCTACGACCTGACCGTCCCTTCCCAGGGCTGGGCGTCGATGTGCCTGGATTACAACGCGGTCGTCCCGACGGGAGCGACGGCCTACTATGTCACCGGACTGGTGGCCGGCTATGCCCGGCTGACGGCGATTCCTGCGGGGAAAGTGATTCCTGCGAATACCGCCGTCATCGTCAAGTCCTCCCAGCAGAAGGTCACCTTCAAGAGCAGCAGCGCGACGCCGGTCAGTGTCAGCGGCAACATCCTCCGCGGCAGCCAGACCGCCACGTCCGTCTCCGGCCGCAAGTGCCTCGTCCTTTCACCGGCATCGACCCCGGAAAGGGCCGTATTCGGCCGCTATACGGGATCGACGCTCCAGGCCAAGAAGGCCTATATTCTTGAGAATTAGCTATTTCGCGTACTTGTACGTGTAAACCGGATCGATGCGGTAGAGGCCGGCGCCCTTGCGGCTGCCGAGGTAGAAATTGACGTAATAGTTCCCTGCCGCATAGAACATCGACTCGGACTCGAGGGTCAGCGGAATGGAAAGGATCCTGATGAATTTCCCCTCCCAGTCGTAGGTGACGAGGGCGTTGTCCTTGCTGCCGCTCATCGGGAAATAGACGTAGAAATCGTCGCTGCCCATGCCCTGGGCGGTATAACCGGTGTGGACATCCGTCCGGGACTTGCTCAGGGTGACGTTGAGGTCCCTGTCCGTGACATAGAAGGTCGAGCCGCCCTGGCTGATGGCATAGCCTCCCTTGAAGTCGTTGTAGGTAATGGCGCCGCTGCCGACCTTGATGGTGATGTCCGGCTGGACGGCGAGGTTCTCCGCACTGACCGGGGTCAGGATCTTGCCTTCGGACTGGCCATGGGCGATGACGAGGCGCTTCTTCGCGGCGTCATAGGTCATGTCGTTGCAGTGGCCGGCATAGAAGGTGGCGGACTTGGCCACCTGGCTGAGGGTGGTCATGTCGTATTTGTACACGATGGACGAGGATTCGTCGGATGTACGGTTGACGAAATAGAAGAACTGCCCGTCGCTGGCGGCGCCCTGGGCGATCGTCATGTTGTTTTCGCCCGGACAGTTCATCACCAGGGTGGGGCGCAGCGTAAAGGTATAGCCCCGCTGGAGGAGCCGGGCGATCAGCTGCCCTTCGGCATAGGCCTCCTTGAACACGAGGGAACGCGGGATGGTCAGGGAATTCCCGGCGAGATAGGCATTGACTTTCAGGACCTTCTTCTGGAATTCATGGAGTGCGAGGGCGGTCCAGGTGTCATTGATGCCGGCGATGACCAGCTTCTCCCCGACCGGCTTGATGACGTATCCCTGCTTTCCGCCCAGTTCCTTGAGCGCTTCCGCCGTCTCGGGCCGTTCCGTCCGGCCGATGAGGATTTCCAGGGTCCCGCTCTTTTCCGTCGCATTGTAGGAGGCCAATTCCACGCCCGTCAGGTCCTTCAGCGCGGTGACGAATGCCCTGGCATTGCCGGAATCGCCGGCATATGCGACCGAATAGGGAGAAATGCCGTTCACCACGACGAGAAGTTTTTCGGGATCGGCGGGTGTGGCCGGTTCCTCCGCGGAAGGGGTCTTGTTACAGGAAAAAAGCGCAGCACCGAGGGTGAGCAGGGCGAGAATCGTTCTGGTCATTATCTGCATGGGTAAGGCAATGTGCGGTTTTGTCCTTCAAATGTACGGTTTTTTACGCAGAAAGCAACGCCGCAGGAAATACATTTTGATATTTGCCGTTTTTTTCTTAGATTTGTATGATTCTCGCGGACCCTTTCCGCAGACGACGAAAAGACGCAGACCTGATGGCAACAGCACATGTTTTCCCCGGACAGGGAGCCCAGTTCCCCGGCATGGCGAAACCGCTCTATGAGCGGTCGAAAACCGCCCGCAACATGCTGGAACGGGCCAATGGCATCCTCGGCTTCCGGATCACGGACATCATGTTCGAAGGGTCGGAAGAGGAGCTGAAGGCGACCCATGTCACCCAGCCCGCCATCTTCCTCCACAGCGTCGTCCTCGCCCTCTGCAGCGGCCTGGAGCGTCCCGACATGGTGGCGGGCCATTCCCTCGGTGAATTCTCCGCCCTGGTCGTCGCCGGCGCCATGTCCTTCGAGGACGGACTCCGGCTGGTCGCCATCCGGGCGTCGGAGATGCAGCAGTGCTGCACCGCCGTTCCCGGCACCATGGCCGCCGTCATCGGCCTGCCGGACGAGGATGTCGAAATGGTCTGCGAGGGCTGCGGCGGCATCGTCGTCCCGGCCAACTACAACTGCAGCGGGCAGGTGGTCATCTCCGGAGAGACCGACGCCGTCCGCGAAGCCTGCGAGAAACTAAAGGCGGCCGGCGCCAAACGCGCGCTTCTCCTGTCGGTCGGCGGCGCATTCCACTCCCCCCTGATGGAACCCGCCAGGAAGGAACTCGGAAAGGCCATCCAGGCAACGTCCATCCGCACGCCGGACTGTCCTGTTTACCAGAATGTTACGGCAAGGCCCACCACGGACCCCGCCGCCATAAAGCGCAACCTCCTCGCCCAGCTGACCCACCCGGTCCTCTGGACGCCCACCGTCCGGAACATGATCGCGGACGGCGCCGACCGCTTCCTGGAAATCGGCCCGGGAACCGTCCTGCAGGGCCTCATCCGCCGCATCGGCGGGGCCGGGCTTTCCATCGAAGGCATATCTGAATAACAATATCAATCACAATAGTATGGCTAACCAAAAGAAATTCATCACCTGCGACGGCAACTACGCTGCCTCGAACATTGCCTATCTGTTCAGCGAGCATGCCGCCATCTACCCCATCACCCCGTCCTCGACCATGGCGGAGAACATCGACGAATGGGCCGCCCACGGCAAGAAGAACCTCTGGGGCGAGACCGTCCGCGTCACCGAGATGCAGAGCGAAGGCGGCGCCGCCGGCGCAGTCCACGGCTCCCTCCAGGCCGGTGTCCTGACCTCTACCTTCACCGCTTCCCAGGGCCTCCTGCTGATGATTCCGAACATGTACAAGATCGCCGGCGAGATGCTCCCGACCGTCTTCCATGTCTCGGCCCGCGCCCTCGCGTCCCACGCCCTCTCCATCTTCGGCGACCACCAGGATGTGATGGCCTGCCGCCAGACCGGCTTCGCGATGATCGCCTCCGGCTCCGTCCAGGAAGCCCAGGACATCGCCGCCGTCGCCCACCTCGCGGCCATCAAGTCCTCCATCCCGTTCCTCCACTTCTTCGACGGCTTCCGCACCTCCCATGAGATCCAGAAGATCGAAGCCCTCGACGAGGATGCGCTCCGCGGCATGGTCTCCGAAAAGGCCCTTGCCAGATTCCGCGCCCGCGCCCTCAACCCGGATGCGCCCGTGACCCGCGGCACCGCCCAGAACGGCGACGTCTATTTCCAGGGCGTCGAGACCCGCAACCAGTACTATGACGCCGTCCCGGACATCGTCGCCCGCTACATGGGCGAGATCTCCGAGCTCACCGGCCGCAGCTACCGGCCGTTCGAGTATTACGGCGATCCGACCGCCGAGAACATCATCGTCGCGATGGGCTCCGTCACCGAGACCATCAAGGAGACGATCGACTACCTCGCCGGCCGCGGCCGCAAGTACGGCCTCATCACCTGCCACCTCTACCGTCCCTTCTCCGAGAAGTACTTCTTCTCCGTGCTGCCGAAGAGCGTCCGCCGCATTGCGGTCCTCGACCGCACGAAGGAGCCCGGTGCCATCGGCGAGCCCCTGTTCCAGGATGTCAAGACCCTCTTCCAGGGCAAGGACAACGTCCTGATCGTGGGCGGCCGCTACGGCCTCTCCTCCAAGGACACGACCCCGGCCCAGATCGTCGCCGTCTATGACAACCTCGAAATGAAGGAGCCCAAGGCCGGCTTCACCATCGGCATCGTCGATGACGTGACCTTCAAGTCCCTCCCGATCAAGAGCGAGGTTTCCATCGTCAAGCCCGGCACCACCGAGTGCAAGTTCTACGGCCTCGGTTCCGACGGCACCGTCGGCGCCAACAAGAACACCATCAAGATCATCGGTTCCCACACCGACCTCTACAGCCAGGCCTATTTCGACTACGACTCCAAGAAGTCCGGCGGCTACACCTGCTCGCACCTGCGCTTCGGCCAGCTGCCGATCAAGGCCCCGTACCTGGTGAACACGCCCGATTTCGTCGCCTGCCACGTCCCGTCCTACCTCCGCAAGTATGACGTCCTCAAGGGCATCAAGGAAGGCGGCACCCTGCTGCTGAACAGCCTCTGGGACGAGGAAGAGACCATCAAGAACATCCCGGACAACGTCAAGGGCATCATCGGCCGCAAGCACATCCGCGTCTTCATCATCAACGCGACCAAGATCGCGGCGGAGATCGGCCTCGGCAACCGCACGAACACCATCCTCCAGAGCGCCTTCTTCAAGATCACGAACATCATCCCGTACGAGGATGCCGTGAAGTACATGAAGGACGCCATCGTCAAGAGCTATGGCAAGAAGGGTGAGAACGTCGTCAACATGAACTACGCGGCCGTCGACCGCGGCGGCGAATACACCGAGATCCATGTCCCGGCCGAATGGGCGGATATCACCGCCAAGTTCGAGACCCCCGGCAAGGACCGCCTCGCCCCTGCCTTCGTCAAGGACATCGCCGACATCGTCAACGCCCAGGCGGGTGACACCCTCCCGGTGAGCGCCCTCCTCCCCTACGCCGACGGCACCATGCCGGCTGGCACCGCCGCTTACGAGAAGCGCGGCGTCGCCGTCAATGTCCCGACCTGGGATGCCGAAAAGTGTATCCAGTGCAACACCTGCGCCTTCGTCTGCCCGCACGCCGCCATCCGGCCGTTCCTGCTGACCGACGAGGAAGCCGTCGGCGCTCCGGAAGGCCTCAAGATGGCCCAGGGCAAGGCGGTCCTCAAGGAGTACAAGTACGCCCTCGCCGTTTCCGTGGACGACTGTACCGGTTGCGGCAACTGCGTCGATGTCTGCCTCTCCAAGCCCGAAAAGGCCCTCAAGATGGTCCCGTACATCGACAATACCGCCGAACAGGCCAATTTCGACTTCCTCCACAAGAAGATCGGTTACAAGAGCGAGGTCGTCAACAAGTTCGCCAACCTCAAGAACTCCCAGTTCGCCCAGCCGCTCTTCGAGTTCTCCGGCGCCTGCGCGGGCTGCGGCGAGACCCCGAACATCAAGACCATCACCCAGCTCTTCGGTGACCACATGATGGTCGCCAACGCAACGGGCTGCTCCTCCATCTACGGCGCGTCCTTCCCGGCCTCCCCGTACTGCGAGGATGCCCACGGGCACGGTCCAGCCTGGGCCAATTCCCTCTTCGAGGACTTCTGCGAGTTCGGACTGGGCATGAAGCTCGGTTCCGACCGCGCACGCGAAACCGTCGCCGCGACGATGGAGAAAGGCCTTGCCTGCGAGTGCTGCACCGAAGAGATGAAGGCCCTCTTCCGCCAGTGGCTGGACAACCGCAACGACTACGCCATCACCCGCGAAGTGGCCGACAAGCTCCTCCCGCTCATCCAGGAATGCAAGTGCGACGTGTGCACCAAACTTTATGAGTACAGGCACTTTATCCCGTCCCGCAGCCAGTGGATCATCGGTGGTGACGGTGCGTCCTACGACATCGGCTACGGCGGCCTGGACCACGTCCTCGCCAGCGGTGAGAATGTCAACGTGCTCGTTCTGGACACGGAGGTGTACTCCAACACCGGCGGCCAGTCTTCCAAGGCCACCCCGGCCGGCGCAATCGCCAAGTTCGCCGCCTCCGGCAAGAAGATCCGCAAGAAAGACCTCGGCATGATGGCCATGAGCTACGGCTACGTCTATGTCGCCCAGGTGGCGATGGGCGCCAACCCGGCCCAGTACTTCAACGCCATCAAGGAAGCGGAAGCCTATGACGGACCGTCCCTCGTCATCGCCTACTCCCCGTGCATCAACCACGGCCTGAAGGCGGGCATGGGCCTGAGCCAGAAGGAAGAGAAGCTCGCCGTCGATTGCGGTTACTGGCACCTCTTCCGCTACAACCCGGCCCTCGAAGGCACGGACAAGAACCCGTTCACCCTCGACAGCAAGGAACCCGACTGGACCAAGTTCCAGGACTTCCTCAAGGGTGAGGTCCGCTTCGCCTCCCTCTACAAGCTCTTCCCCGACCGGGCCCAGGAGCTGCTGGAGAAGACCGAAGAATTCGCCAAGATCCGGCTCGAGACCTACAAGCGCCTCGCCGGCAAGTAGCAGGCGAATGCCGCAAGGCGAAAGCTGTAAGGCGGAAGCCGCAAGGCGAAAGCCGCAAGCACAGAATAGGCCGACTCACGCATGAGCCGGCCTGTTTTGTGAAGCAAACGCCTGCAGGGGCAGCGACAAAGGGCCTGCAAGGGCGTTTCGCGTACCAGATAAGAAAAAATCCAGCGCACCTGGCACGCCGGAAGAGGCTGCAAAGCTATTTCGCGTACCAGATGCGAAGAAAGTATACACATCTAGTACACCGGAGAGGCCTGCGAGAGCGATTTGCGTACCAGATGCGACGCGGATAATCACATCTAGTACAGCATCAAAAAAACTTATTGCTTTCAGTGAAGCAGTGTGCCTTGCTATCCGGGTCTCTTCCCCAGATACTTCGCAATGGAATCCCGGGGGAGCGAAAAACAACGGGCGAGCTGGGGGATGGTCGTCCGGCGCGTACGATAGACATATGGAAGCAGACGGATCTTCTCCGTCAAGGAAAGAAGTGACAACTCCTTCTGGAACCATCTCTGACAGAGCGTATTTACTTCTTTGTAGAACTCGGAATCCGTTAATCTCCCAGAAAAAACGTCTTCAAGGCGGTGACGCATCTCGGAGGGATTTACTGAACCGATTGTCTTGAGAAAGAAGGCCTGGTCACCGAGAAATGCAGATTCCAGATAGGCCGTATCGCACGCGGTTGACGGATCGATGCAATCATGGGCATCCAGCATCCACTGAACATCCCGTAAATCGTCACGTGTGTGCATCAAATCGAAACATTGGCGTCTGGACAGATTCCGGACCGCCCGATTCTTTGTCGCACCGGTTGACGCATTTTCTTGCCCGGACCTGAACATGGCACGGTATCCTGACCAGCGATAATCCTCGATGCGGACGCCGGCATCCAAGGCATTGCGCGGTATATAGGCCAAAACATTCCGGACATACGGGTCAGAATCCAGCTGCTGAACGAACGCATGGGTTCTGGCCAGCACTTTCTTCTCCCTGTATCTGAGCGAGAAATACAACGAATAGCACCTTTTCAACTCTTTCACAAATGCATCCGACACCTGTTGATTCTCCGAGAGGATGGCAACGTGGGCGTGATTTGACATAACGATATAGATGACGGGCAGCACATTCTTCCGTCGGGCACACAGGAATATATACTTGACCATGACGTCATAATCCTGGTCATCCCTGCAGAGAATGAACTCCTCCATTCCCTCCAAACTCACATGGAATGGGCAGACACTTCTAACGGAACCGTCGGGAAGTGTGCGGGTGACGATTCGCCGGAACACTTAATTCTTTTTTCCGCCCTTGTCATCTTCCACGCGGAAAGACAGATTCATGACGCTTGAGAAATCCCGGGCAGAAAGAGGCATTATTCCGCATTGGGGGAAGGTGCCCAATGAAAAGGGACGGGTAATGCCGGAGTCATCAAAGCCATATTTCCGTTTTATCGCAGCGGCCCTTTTTTCAAATTGGGGAATAAACGAAAACATCAGTGTACTCCACATATCTTCCGCTTCACAATAGGGTTCTGCGCAAGCCACAACGCCTGCCATGAACAATGTCCGGATCAATTTCATATAGAGAGGATTAGGCCCATCCCAAAAGGCCGGCACAAAAGACTGGATTAACTTGGTAAAAGCTTTTTCACCCTGCTCGGGATGCTGCAGGAAACAATCCATGTAGTCCTGCGGGAAGTCGCTTGACAGGTGGAATTTCCCGTTATCGTCCACCTCGACTGACAGATACTTTTTCATACGCATATTCTTTTGAAACCCGGTATCCGACCAGGCTCTTCACGACAAAGATAAGTCAGAGAATCGAAAAGGAAACGGAATAAACGATTATTTGTTAGTAAACCATTATTATGCTTATTATCAACTATTTATGGGGTTATTTGCCCGGTAATTCAAACACATCGTGAAACAATAGGGCATTTTTTATCCACACGCGTTTTCCAAGCCTCTGTTTCACAGTCTCATACAAAAGAAGCGTTGCTGGAAACGTTTATTGACAATCAGCCCCAATACACCGTTTTCCTATCTGGACGACCATGCCCTTTCACTCCGCAGAGACCTGTCTGTCTCCATCCCGTCTCCGTCTGAACCGCAAAAAAGTTCCCGCCTCAGATCCAAAGCTGTTCCCGATACCGCATGAATTCCCTGCATCCGGGACACCGGACAGCCTTGCAAGAGCGATTGGCGTACCAGATGCGAAGAAAGCATGCGCGCCTGGCACACCGGATAGGCAAGCAAAGGCGATTGGCGTTCCAGATGCGATGCAGAAAAACACATCTGGCACAGCGGAAGAGGCTGCAAAGCTATTTCGCGTACCAGATGCGAAAAAAGTGTGCACACCTGGCACACCGAAGGGCCCCACAACAACGATTGGCGTACCAGATGTGAAGAAAGTATGCGCACCTGGCACACCGGATAGGCAAGCAAGGGCGATTGGCGTACCAGATGCGATGCAGAAAACCACATCTGGTACAGCAGAAGAGGCTGCAAAGCTATTTCGCGTACCAGATGCGAAAAAAGCATGCGCGCCTGGCACACCGGATAGGCAAGCAAGGGCGATTGGCGTTCCAGATGCGAAAAAAGCATGCGCGCCTGGCACACCGAAGGGCCTCACAACAACGATTGGCGTACCAGATGCGATGCAGAAAAACACATCCGGCACAGCGGAAGAGGCTGCAAAGCTATTTCGCGTACCAGATGCGAAGAAAGACAGCGCACCTGGCACACCGAAGGGCCTCACAACAACGATTGGCGTACCAGATGCGATGCAGAAAAACACATCTGGCACAGCGGAAGAGGCTGCAAAGCTATTTCGCGTACCAGATGCGAAAAAAGACGGCGCATCTGGCACACCGGATAGGCAAGCAAAGGCGATTCGCGTATCAGATGTGAAGAAAGTATGCACATCTAGTACACCGGAAAGGCAAGCGATAGTGATTGGTGTACCAGATGCGAAAAAAGCATGCGCGCCTGGCTCACCGGATAGGCAAGCAAGGGCGATTGGCGTTCCAGATGCGATGCAGAAAAACACATCTGGTACAGCGGAAGAGGCTGCAAAGCTATTTCGCGTACCAGATGTGAAGAAAGTATGCACATCTAGTACACCGGAAAGGCAAGCGATATTGATTGGTGTACCAGATGCGAAAAAAGTATGCGCACCTGGCACACCGAAGGGCCCCACAACAACGATTGGCGAACCAGATGCGAAGAAAGATGGCGCACCTGGCACACCAAAGGGCCCCACAACAACGATTGGCGTACCAGATGTGAAGAAAGACGGCGCACCTGGCACACCAAAGGGCCACACAACAACGATTGGCGTACCAGATGCGAAGAAAGTATGCGCACCTGGCACACCAAAAGGCACTACAAAGGCGATTCGCGTACCAGATGCGATGCAGAAAAAACACATCTGGCACAGCGCCTCTGTTTGAAATGCGGGAAAAATGTGCGAGATTTGTCCTACCAGATTGTTCAAACGATGAAAAGAATCCTCATTTCCCTTGCTGCGGCGCTCGGTGCCGCCCTCCTGCTTTCCGCGGCAGCGGAAGCGCAGACCCCCAATTCCAAACTCCGTCCGGACGAGACGGTCTTCCTGTATGCCGCGTCCAGCGAGGCCCAGACGGTCGATCCGGTGTATGGCAAGAAAACGACCTATGCCGGATTCGAGATGAAGGAAGCCAACGGCCTCACCGGGCCCGAGACCCTTTCCGAAACCGGGAACCTCGGCAATATCAATGATCTGGCCCGCTTCGACCTGTACTTCCCGAAGAAGCCGAACGGGCAGATGCTGATCGTCTGTCCCGGCGGCGGATACAAGTACACATCTTCCTGGAATGAAGGCCTTTACGTCGCGAAATGGATGCTCGAAAGGGGCATTACGGTCGCCGTCGTCAAATACCGCATGCCGAACCAGCATCACCGTGTCCCGCTGACGGATGTCCAGAACACCTTCCGCTATTGCCGGGAGCATGCCGCCCAGTGGAAGGTCAGCCAGATCGGCGTCATGGGCTTTTCCGCCGGCGGCCACCTCGCCGCGACGACCGAGACCATGTATGTCGATGCCGTCACCAAGCCCGACTTCGCGGTGCTGATCTACCCGGTCATTTCCCTGGAACAGGACACCCACCGCGGCACCCATGTCAACCTGATCGGCCGCGGGGAAGGGGATGTCCTCCGCGACGGGAAATCCCTGGAAGCCTACCGGAAGGAGCTGATGGAAAGCAGGGATCGTCATGAAAAGCTCGCCCGGAAGTACTCCCTCCAGCGTCAGGTCACCGCGTCCACGCCGGCAACCTTCCTCGCCCTCTGCACCGACGACAAGACCGTCCCGGCCATCAACAGCATCTGGATGTACGAGAAACTCATCGAGAACAAGGTCCCTGCGGAAATGTACATCTATCCCGCCGGCGGCCACGGCTGGGGCTTCACCACTTCCGAGTTCGGCACGGACAAGATCGAGCCGTACCGCAAGGAGTTCTTCGCGAGCCTCGACCGCTTCCTCGCCGAGCAGCGCGCGAAATAACGCCCCGACCCGGCAATTTCCCATTGAGACAGCGCTCCTGACCGGAATCAGGAGCGTTGCTCTTTCGTGCCACGCACAAGGCCTACTTCATCCGATTGAAGACGTAGCGGAAATTCAGCATCAGATAGCGTCCCGACAGGAAGAACCGGCCGTTACCGAAGGAATAGCTCGGAAGAAGAGACAGCTCCTCTGTTATGGATTTCGCACACTCAATCCTGCGAGAAATCGCGCAGCTGCACGCGGTAGGCGTTGAAGATTTTGGATTTGGAAACGAATCCGGCGTAAATGCGGCCTTCCCGGACGACGGGCAGGTTCCAGGCGCCGGATTTTTCGAATTTGCGCATCACGCTTTCCATGCTCTCGTCCTCGAGGACATACTCAGGGGCGGAGCGCATGTAATTATAGACGTGATTGACCGCATACAGCTCTGTCCGGAACATGTCGCGGCGGATGTCCTCCAGGGAGACATAGCCCTGGAAACGGCCGCGGGAATCGAGCACCGGGAAAATGTTCCGGTGGGAAGCGGAGACGGCCTCCACCAGGTCGCCGAGCGTGGCGTCGATGCGAACCGGAATGAAGTCGGTTTCAATGAGTTCGCTGGTCTTCAGCAGGGTGAGGACCGAATGGTCCGAGTCGTGGGTCAGCAGTTCGCCGGTCTGGGCGATGCGCTTGGTATAGATGGAATACTTCTCGAAAAGGCGCATCGTCCCGTAGGAGAGCGCGGAGGTGATGATGAGCGGGATCAGCAGCCCGTAACCGCCGGAAATCTCCGCGATCAGGAAGATGGCGGTCATCGGCGCCTGCATCACCCCGGCCATCAGGCCCGCCATGCCCACAAGCACGAAGTTCGCGACGGGGAGCGTGTCCGGACGGATGAGGTTGACGACGGAAGCCAGGACGAATCCGGCGATGGCGCCGGAAAACAGCGTCGGACCGAAGGTGCCGCCGACCCCGCCGCCGGCATTGGTGAAGGTCATGGCGAAGACCTTCAGCAGGAGGATCAGGGCGAAGAACACCGGAATCGCCCACTTTCTCTGCATGAAGAAAGACAGGACCGTCTTCCCCTCGAAATCAAGCACTTCCCCATTCAGGAGCGGGACGAGGTCATCATAACCTTCGCCGAAAAGCGGTGGGAACAGGAAGATCAGCAGCCCCAGCGCCGCGGCGCAGAGCGCCCAGCGGAGCAGCGGACGCTTCATCTTCCCGAGCCGGTCTTCCAGGCGGAGGGTCATCCGAAGGAAATACAGCGAACAGAAGCCGCAGAAAACGCCCAGAAGCAGATAGAAGGGCACATTGGCCAGGGAGAACGCCGCCAGGGAGCAGGAGAAATGCGTCGCCTGTCCGAGACAGAGGTAGGACACGATCGTCGCCGACACGGTGGAGAGCAGCAGCGGCAGGATCGAGGTCATCGACAGGTTGAAGAGAAGGATCTCCAGCGTGAAGAGGACGCCGGCGAGCGGAGCATTGAAAATGCCCGCCACGGCGCCGGCGGCCCCGCAGCCGAGCAGCAGGGTCACGCCCCGGTAGGAAAGCCCCATGTAGCGGCCCAGGTTGGAACCGATGGCCGCGCCGGTATAGACGATCGGGGCCTCGGCGCCGACCGAACCGCCGAAACCGATGGTCAGGGCACTGGTGACGAGCGACGACCAGATATTGTGCCGCTCGACCCGGGATTCATTGCGGGAGACGGCCTGGAGCACCTTCGTCACCCCGTGGCCGATGTCCCGTTTCACGACATACCGGACAATCAGCAGCGACAGGAGCATGCCGATCCCCGGAAGGACCAGATACGGAAGATTGAATCCATCCGAAGGGAAAAGGTGCATCAAGCCCCGCTGAATGGCGTGGATGGCGACTTTCAGGAGTACGGCGGCCAGGCCGCACAGGATGCCGACGACCACGGAGAGCAGGAGCAGCACGTTGCGCTCCGGCCACTTACGCAAAAGGGCCCTTCCCGGGCCCCACAGGTATTTCACGCCAGTGTTCTTCGGCATGGGATCCAATGCTATTCGCCCGCGTCGTCGCCTCCCTCGGAGTACTGGGCGATATTGTCGTCGGGAAGGGTCTCGCCGCCCGCGTCGGAGGCATCGGCGCTGCTGCCGGCCACCGCCTCGTTCCCGGCGTCTTCCTCGCCCTCGAGCCAGCGCTCGAGGTCTTCGACATCGTCGGTCTTCACGTTGATCTTCACCAGATAGACGGCATCCGGAATCTCCACGGTGACAGCATAGAAGGACGTCCCGTCCGGCTTCGGATACTTGACGAGGTCGGCGAGGTAGTCATTGAAGCCGCGCGGATACTTTTCAGCGAAAGCAGCCGCCAGTTCGGGGTTCTGGGCCATTTTTTCGTAGCTGACTACGTGTCTTTTCCTGTTGTCGATTGCCATATGCTAGTCTTTCTTCGTTCTGTTGCGATTTCGCGCTGCAATATTAGTGGAATTTTTTGAATTCCTCACACCTTTGGCGGAATTTTTCGAAGAATTTTTGAAGAAAAGTGATTTCTGCTCGCGTTTGCGCTCCGGATCGCGTTCCGTGAACACCGGACGCATGTCCCGGGGGTCCAGTCCGGTCCAGTACATGACGGACGAAGTAGTCATCGGCGTCGGGGTGAAATCCTGGACCTGGTCCATCCAGATTCCCTTCAGGGCGGGATGGTCGGCGAGGCGCTGCATGTCCTTCAGCGTGCAGCCGGGATGGCTCGATATGAAGTACGGGACAAGCCCGACATGGGTCCCCGCCTCCCGGTTGATCCGGTCGAATTCGCTCCGGAGCCGCTCGAAAAGACGGAAGGAAGGCTTCGCCATCTTCTGGAGGACATGGTCCTCGGTGTGCTCCGGGGCCACTTTCAGCCGTCCGGAGGTGTGGTCGAGCACCAGTTCCTTCAGATAGGGCCGCGAACTCGCGTCCACATAGCCGTTCTCATCCAGGAACAGGTCGTAGCGGATGCCGCTGCCGATATAGGAGTGCCGGATCCCCTTCGTTGCGTCGATGCGGTGATACAGGTTCAGCAGCCGGGTATGGTCCCGGTCCAGGTTCGGGCAGGGAGCCGGATACAGGCAGGACCGGCGCCGGCATTTCGCGCAGAGGGACTCGTCTTTCCCGTGCATGCCGTACATATTGGCCGTCGGGGCCCCGACATCGGAAATGTTCCCCGCAAAGTCCGGAAGATCATTCAGTTCCCGCACTTCCTTCAGGATGGATTCCTCGCTGCGGGAGGTGATGAACTTGCCCTGGTGCGCGGCGATCGTGCAGAAATTGCAGCCGCCGAAACAGCCCCGGTGGGTATTGACCGAGAACTTGATCATGTCATAGGCCGGAATCCGCTTGCCCTTGTAGCGCGGATGCGGCAGTTTCGTAAACGGCAGGTCCCAGAACGAATCCATTTCCTCCTGCGTCGCAGGCGGGTAGGGCGGGTTGATCTGGACATACCCGTCCCCGACCGGCTCGATGATCGTATCCGGATGGAGCATGTTGGCATGGGTCTCGATCCAGTGGAAGTTCTCCGCGAAGGCGCGTTTGTCCCGCTCGCAGGTCTCGAAACTGTGCAGAACGAGCTTTCCGGCGGGGGCACTGTCTCCCAAATCTGTGCCCACCCTCGGGCGCATAAGAGGGAGGGGCCCGTCCGTAGGATGGGAGGGGTCGCGTAGCGACGATTTGGGAGACAGTGTCCCCGCCGGAACACCCCCCTTGACGAAGAAGGCCAGCTGGGGGATGGAACGCATCCGGTGGAGGTTCCAGCCCTTCTCGATCCCTTTCGTCAGTTCGAGCATCGGCCGCTCTCCCATCCCGTAGCAAAGCCAGTCGGCGCCGGAGGAGACCAGGATGGACGGCATCAGGCAGTCCTTCCAGTAATCATAATGCGTCAGCCGGCGCAGCGAGGCCTCGATGCCACCGATCACCACCGGGATATCAGGGTATAACTCCTTGAGTATCTTTGTGTAAACGGTCACGGCGTAATCCGGCCGCGCGCCCGCCTTGCCGTCCGGCGTATAGGCGTCGTCGTGGCGGAGGCGCTTGGAGGCGGTGTAATGGTTGACCATCGAGTCCATCGCCCCCGAATTGACGGCGAAATACAGGCGCGGGGCGCCGAGTTTCCGGAAATCGCGGAGGTCGTCCCGCCAGTTCGGCTGGGGTACAACGGCAACCCGGTAGCCCCATTTCTGGAGCCACCGGGAAATCACGGCCGTCCCGAAGGACGGATGGTCGACGAACGCGTCGCCCGTAAAGAAGATGACGTCGATATAGTCCCATCCCAGGGCCTGCACCTCCTTCACGGAGGTCGGGATCATCGGCGCCTTTTCCATCGCTACATCCGGTCCGGGAGTCCGATGCCGAGGAGGTCCGTCGCCTTGACGAGGGTATCGGCGAGGGTCCGGATCAGCACGAGACGGAACCGCAGCAGGGCCGGGTCCGGCTCCTTCAGGACCGGGGTGTCGTGGTAATACTGGTTGAACTCCTTCGCGAGGTCATAGGCATAGTTCGCCACGACCGCCGGGCTCAGGGCGGCGCCGGCCTCGGCGACCTTGCCGGGGAACAGGCTCAGGAGCTTGATGAGGCGGATTTCCTTCGGGGAAGGAACGATGTCCTTCCCGATGTCCGCCGTAGAGAAGGCGATGCCCTGTTCCGCCGCCTTGCGCAGGATCGAGCGGATACGGGCGTGCGTGTACTGGATGAAGGGACCGGTATTGCCGTTGAAATCGATGGATTCCTTCGGATTGAACAGCATCGTCTTCTTCGGGTCCACCTTGATAATGAAATACTTCAGGGCCCCGAGGCCGATCATCCGGTAGAGGCGCTCCCGCTCCTCGGCCGGCACGTCTTCAAGCTTGCCGCTTTCCTCCGAGGTCCGCTTCGCCTCCTCGTACATGCGCTGGATCAGGTCGTCGGCATCGACCACCGTCCCTTCGCGGGACTTCATCTTGCCTTCCGGCAGCTCCACCATCCCGTAGGAAAGGTGGTAGATGCGCGAGGCCCAGTCGAAGCCGAGTTTGCCGAGGATGAGTTTCAGGACCTGGAAATGGTAATCCTGCTCATTGCCGACGACATATACGTGGGAGTCGAGGCCATAGGTGGCGAAGCGCCGCTCGGCCGTCCCGAGGTCCTGCGTGATATAGACGGAGGTACCGTCACCGCGGAGGACGAGCTTGCGGTCAAGGCCGTCGGCGGTCAGGTCGCACCAGACCGACCCGTCGGCCTCGCGTTCGAAGACGCCTTCCTGCAGCCCCTTCTGGACCAGTTCCTTCCCGAGAAGATAGGTCTCGGATTCATGGTCCACCTGGTCGAAGGTGATGCCGAGGGCGGCATAGGTCTCGTCGAATCCCTGATAGACCCAGCCGTTCATCATGGACCAGAGCGCACGCACCTCGGGGTCGTTCTGTTCCCACTTGACGAGCATCTCATGGGCCTCCTTCAGGCTCGGGGCCTGCTTCTTGGCCTCCTCCTCGCCCATACCTTCCGCGACGAGCTGCGCGACTTCCGCCTTGTAGAGTTTGTCGAAGGCGACATAGCAGTCACCGACAAGGTGGTCGCCCTTGATGCCCGTGGATTCCGGCGTCTTGCCGGCGAAGCATTTCTGCCAGGCCAGCATCGATTTGCAGATATGGACGCCGCGGTCGTTGACGATCGTGGACTTGATGACCTTGTTGCCGCAGGCCTTCAGCAGACGCGAAACGGAGTCGCCGAGCAGGTTGTTGCGGATGTGTCCGAGGTGGAGCGGCTTGTTGGTGTTCGGGGAGGAGAACTCGACCATGACCGTCTTGCCGGTCGGGGGGAGCTGGCCGAAATCCGCGTCCGAAGCGATTTCCGCGAAGAGTTCGTCCCAGTACACGGCCGAGAAGGACAGGTTGAGGAAACCCTTGACGGAATTGAACGCGGCGATTTCGGGCACATGCTCCACCAGATAGGCTCCGATGGCGTTGCCGGTCGCCTCGGGGGCGGCATGGGAGATGCGCAGAAGCGGAAAGACCACGAGCGTGTAGTCTCCCTCAAACTCCTTGCGGGTAACGGCGACCTGGAGGGTTTCCGGCGCCACTTCCGCGGCGTACAGGGCCCGGATGGCCGCTGCCGCCTGCTGCTGGATAAACGCTTCCTGGGTCATATCCTAGCCGAGATAATCCTTCAGGAGCTTGCTCCGGTTCGGGCTCTTGAGCCGCCGGATGGCCTTTTCCTTGATCTGGCGCACCCGCTCGCGGGTCAGGCCGAAGCGCTCGCCGATCTCCTCGAGGGTCATCTCCTGGCAGCCGATGCCGAAGAAGGACTTGATAATTTCGCGCTCCCGGTCCGTCAGGGTCGAGAGGGCGCGTTCGATCTCGGTGTTGAGCGACTCGTTGACCAGGCCGCGGTCGGCGCTCGGGGAGTCGTCGTTCGGCAGGACGTCGAGCAGGGAGTTGTCCTCCCCTTCCACGAACGGGGCGTCCACGGACACGTGGCGTCCGGAAACGCGGAGCGTATCGGAGATCTTGTCCTTCGGGACGTCGATCATCTCGGACAGTTCCTCGTTGGAGGGCTGCCGCTCGTTTTCCTGTTCGAATTTGGAGAGGGCCTTGTTGATCTTGTTCAGGGAGCCCACCTGGTTGAGCGGGAGCCGCACGATGCGGGACTGCTCGGCCAGGGCCTGGAGGATGGACTGCCGGATCCACCACACCGCATAGGAGATGAACTTGAAGCCACGGGTCTCATCGAACTTCTCCGCCGCCTTGATCAGGCCGAGGTTGCCCTCGTTGATCAGGTCGGGCAGGGAAAGGCCCTGGTTCTGATACTGCTTGGCCACCGAAACGACGAAACGCAGATTGGCCCTCGTGAGTTTCTCGAGGGCCTTCTGGTCACCCTTGCGGATGCGCTGGGCAAGTTCAACTTCTTCTTCAGGAGTCACCAACTCTTCGCGGCCAATCTCCTGGAGGTACTTGTCCAGGGACGCGCTCTCGCGGTTGGTGATGGACTTGGTAATCTTTAACTGTCTCATTCTCTTTTGTTTCCTATTCCTTGCCGAAGCCGAAGTAGGAAGACCTTCCGTTTTCATCCACACCCTGGATGAAGATCCCGCTCTTCGCCTTCTTGGCGATGGCAATCACATCTTCGGGTTTCGAAACGCTCTGGTCGTTCACCGCCGTGATGATGAACCCGGCCTTCGCGCCGGCGTCCGCCATCTTGCCCTGGCCGACCGAGACGATTTCAACACCGCCCCGCAGGCCGAACATGCGGAGCGTTTCCGCTCCCGCAGCCTTCAGGCTGGCACCGTAGAAGGCCGTCGTGCCGTCTGCATTGACCTCACCGGTCGTGGCATTGGCCGCCTGGAACGTCACTTCCACCGTATTCTCCTTCCCGTCCCGGATGTAGGTGATGAGCGCCTTGTCCCCAGGATGGTAGTTGTTGACTTTCGCCTGTACGGAGGCACCGTCCAGGACCTTCTCCCCGTCGATGGCGATGATGACATCCCCCTTTCGGAGACCGGCCTCTTCAGCAGCGCTTCCCTTCGAAACCTCGTTAATATATACGCCCGCCGCGGAAGAAAGTTTCATTTCCTTGGCAACTTTATCGTCGACACCGGACATCATGATGCCGAGGACGGCCCGCTTGACGGAGCCGAAATCGATCAGGTCGTCGACCACCTTGCGGACGATATTGACCGGGACGGCGAAGGAATAACCGCTGTAGGAGCCCGTCTGGGAGATGATGGCGGTGTTGATGCCGACCAGCTTGCCCTCCTTGTTAACAAGGGCGCCGCCGGAGTTGCCGGGATTGACGGCCGCGTCGGTCTGGATGAAGGATTCGATCTTGAACTCGCCGGTGGTGTTGGGCATCGAACGGCCCTTGGCGCTGACGATGCCGGCGGTGATGGTGGAGCGGAGGAACTGGGAAAGCGGGCTGCCGATGGCCAGCACCCACTCGCCGAGGCGGAGCTTGTCGCTGTCGCCCATTTCGATGACGGGCAGGTCGGTCGCGTCGATCTTGATCAGCGCGACGTCGGTGGCCGGGTCGGTGCCGATGACGGTAGCATCGTAAACCTTGTTGTCATAGAGGGTTACGCTCACCTTCGTCGCATTTTCGACGACATGGTTGTTCGTGACGATATAGCCGTCGGGACGGATGATGACGCCCGAACCGCTGCCCTTCTGCTCCCGGGACTGCGGCTGGTTGTATTCGTCGCCGAAGAAGAACCGGAAGAACGGGTCGATCTGCTGGTACTGCTGGCGGGCCTTGACCGTCACTTCCACATAGACCACCGCCTGGACGGCATTCTCCGCCGCATAGGTGAAATCGGGATAATCGCTCTCTGCCAAATTGACAGTCCGGTACTCGACCGTACTGCCGCTCTCAACGGCCTGCTGGTTCAGGATGCCGCCGGTGTTCGTGGCCTTGACCACGCCGTAAGCCGTCAGTCCGCTCAGCAGAACGGACAGAAGGACCACAAGAAAACCTCTTTTCATAATACACGTTGTTAAATTTGTTGCCATTCAAGGGCCGGCCGCGGGAATGCGCGGCAGGCCGGGGCAAAAAATTCAAAATATATGCCATTCAGAGAGAAAAAAAACGTATATTTGTGCATTGAGCCGATATGAAGGATTATTAAAAAGAACGACATATGAAATTCAGCATTTCCAGCACCGACCTCCTGAAAGGACTGATGGATGTTTCCAAGGCGATTCCCGCCAAGTCCGCCCTCCCGATCCTCGAGAATTTCCTCCTGGTCCTCAAAGACGGACGGCTCCAGGTCACCGCGTCCGATTCGGAGCTCACCCTCCGTACCGAAATCGAAGTCGAGACGGCGGCGGAAGGCGGCAGCATCGCCATCCCGGCCCGCCACACGATCGACCTCCTCAAGGAACTCCCGGACCAGCCCCTCAGCATCCGCACCGTCGGCGACAGTTCCTTCGAGTGCAGCTGGGCGAGCGGCAATTCCGTCCTCCCCTACTTCCCGGCCGACGACTACCCGGAGATCAAGACGGCCGGCGAGGACGCCCAGACCGTCGTTTTCCCGGCCCAGAGCCTCGTGGACGGCATCGCAGGGACCGTTTATGCGACGGCGGACGATGAGATCCGTCCCGCGATGAACGGCATCTTCTTCGACATCGACCCGGCCTCGACGACCCTTGTCGCCTCGGATTCCCACAAGCTGATCTGCTATACCACGAACGATGTCAAAGCCGCCGAAAAGGCCTCCTTCATCCTCCACAAGAAGCCCGCGAACGTCCTCCGCTCCATCATCGGCAAGGACGCGGAAAGCGTCACCGTCACCTTCGACGGCAGCACGGTCGTGTTCAGTTTCGGCACCACCATGATGGTCTGCCGCCTCATCGTCGGCAAGTACCCGAAGTACCGGGACGTCATTCCCGTGAACAACGCCAACATCCTCAAGATCGACCGCACCCTCCTGCTGAACACGGTCAAGCGCGTGGCCGTCTGCGCCAACAAGGCGTCGAACCACATCAAGTTCGACCTCAAGGAAGGCCAGCTCGAGGTGTCCGCCCAGGACCTCGGCTTCGCCCTCGCCGCATATGAGAAGATCGCCTGCGACTACCAGGGAGACGAGCTCACGATCGGCTTCAAGTCCACCTTCCTCACGGAAATCCTCGCAAACATGGGCTGCGACGGGGTTGTCATCAAGTTCGCCGACTCCCGCCGGGCCGCGCTCATCCTCCCCTCGGAGGAAGAAGCCGAAAGCGAGAAGATTTGCGGCATCCTGATGCCGATCATGATCTAGCGCATCCTTCCGTATGGAACTGAGTCTCAAGCGGCCGCTGCTCTTTTTCGACATCGAGAGCACCGGCCTGAACATCGCAACCGACGCCATCGTCGAACTCTGCTTCGTCAAGGTTTTTCCCGGCCCGGAGGTGGAGGGCGTGAATCCACAGGTCTGGACGAAACGGATCCGGCCGTGGGACCTGGAGCACAACCGGGTCATCCCGATGACCCCCGGCGCCTCGGAAGTGAACCACATCAAGGACGAGGACCTGGTCGGGGAACCGCGGTTCATCGAACTCATTCCCGAAATCACGGAACTGCTGCGCGGCTGCGACCTCGCCGGCTTCAACTCCGCCAAGTTCGACCTGCCGCTGCTCGCCGAGGAATTCGAACGGGTCCGCGCCTACTGCACCCGCAGGATGGCCGAGCTGAAGGCGGCGATGGGGAACAACGGCAGCGAGAAGCAGAAGGAGCAGTATGCCAAGGCGGAGGAGACGCTCGCCCTCATCGCGGGCGTCGACCTGCACGAGAGCCGGATGGTCGACGTCCAGAACATCTACCACAAGATGGAGCCGCGCAACCTCCGCGCCGCCTACCGCTTCTACTGCGGCGGCAAGGACTTCGAAAACGCCCATTCCGCCGATGCGGACACCTGGGCGACCTATGAGGTCCTCAAGGCCCAGCTCGACCGTTATGCCGAGCCGGCGGAGGACCGGCAGGAGGTCCTGAAGAACGACGTCGACGCCCTCTCCGCCTTCAGTGCCCGCACCCGCAACGTTGATTTCGCCGGCCGCCTCATCCTGGGCGAGAACGGCGAACCGACCATCAGTTTCGGGAAGCACAAGGGGCGTACGGCCCGCGAGGTCTGGGAAACGGAGCCCGCCTATTTCGCCTGGATCGAGGGCGGCGATTTCACCCTGGACACCAAGGCCCAGTTCGCCCGGCTGAAGGCCCGGTTCGAGCGCGAGCGCAAGGAGGCCCGCGCCGCCCGCCAGGCCGCGCTCAACCGCCCCGCCACCGACGACGAACTCGCTTCGCTCCGGGACAAGTTCTCCGGGAAACTCTTCTGAGTCAACAGGATCCGCTCGCGCGCGCTCCGGCAACAGGTACTGTTCCCGTACCGTCGCTGCGCTACCCCTCCCGCAGGCGGGTCCCTCCCTCTTATAGTGCCGAGGGTGATATACATCCGCCAGCAGGTACTGTTCCCGAACCGTCGGCTCCGCCGACCCCTCCCGCAAGCGGGCCCCTCCCTCTTATACAGCCGAGGGTGGCATAGGTTCGGAAACAGTACCTGCTGCCGGATTCAGCGCAGATTAACGCAGTTCGATGTAGTAATGGAGGCTGTCCGCGGGAATGACGGGGCCGGCGGGGGCATTTGGGCCGGAAGCAGCCGAGAAGATGCGGCGCAGGTCCTCGAGGATGAGGTCGGGGCGGACGGCGCCGGATTCCCAGAAGTCGTTGCCGCCGCCGGGCGTCTGCCGCAACGTGTTGTTATAGACGGATTTCCCCAGCACGGGGAAATCGGCGAACAGCGGGTGGACACTCCGGAGCTGGGCTTTGGTCCGGCACCAGCCGGGGTGGAGCCAGACGTCGGCACCGGCGGAGAGGGCGTAGGCCTCCTCGACGCTGACGGTGGCGGATTCCGGGCCGGGCTTTGCGCCGAGGACCGTCCCGCCGGCATCGCGGACCAGCCGGGACAGGAAATTGTCGGCGCCCGGGATGTACCACTGGTCCCCGTACGGGATGTTCATCAGCACCTTGACGGGAGGATCCAGGGGCCGGACAAGGGCAAGGTAGCGGTCCCGGACGGCGGCGAAGACGCTGTCCGCGAGCGCGCGGCGGCCGGTCAGGGCGCCGAGGAGGCGCACGTATTCGGCCCGGGCCAGCGGATGGGTTTCCAGATGGTCATACAGGGAGACCACGCGGATGCCGAGCGAACGGAGTTTCTCCATGGCAGGCGGTTCCGCCGAGGATACCGTGTAGGTCAACAGCAGGTCCGGCTGCAGCCGCAGGATGGTCTCGTAATCGGGCTGCGCGTCGTAGCCGACCTCCGACGCCCGTGCACGGACCAGCGGGTCCGAGACGAACGCCAGGCCGGACACCCCGCGGACCAGCGAATCCGCCCTGACCGCGGCCAGGCAGGCGACGGTGGAGGAGGACATGCAGACAAAGCGGGTGAAAGGCCGCGCCGTGGAGATCGTATCATCCGGACCGCCGAAGGGAGAATGGACCACGGCTGAAGAATCCGTCAGCGAGAACCACCGCGCATATTCAACGCCCACCCCGGCCGGCGCCGGGGCCACCCGGGTGCAGGACAGGGCTGTCAACAGGAAAAACAGGGCAAAACGGGTCTTCATCCTGGTTTTTTTTCAAAGATACCTTTTTTTCCGTATATTTACACATTCAACCATAGAAACGCCCATGGATCCGGAAGACAGATTGCAATGGATGGACAGCGGCCTCGCGGTGTTCCGCCTCAAAGGCGGCCCGGCGGCGGCGCTGAACCATGTCATGACCGAGATGGGCCGGGAAGGCGGCCGCGTCACGCGCAGCGACGACGGCACGCTCCTGCTCGACAACTCGGACGCCTGGCGCAGGCGATACATCAGCGCAAAGTTGGAAGAATCTGACGTTAAAGGACTTGCAGAAGATGAGCGCGCTTATGCGGTCCAGTTCCGCGAGGCGAACGGCAATACCCGCCTGCGGACCCTCGCCCTGACCATTCTCGCCATCGTCCTTCTCTTTGCCGCCGGGTTTCTACCCTGGCGGTGGTGCCGCATTGCATGCGCAGCCGCGGTCATCATCGCCTGCCTGTTCCTCCTGCTGTCACCCGACGACGGATGCCGTCGCCGCAACGAACGAATCATCCAATCCCTCAACCAGCCCCATGATCATCAAGAAAATAGCCTATGACGGCCAGTCGGCCGCCGAAGTTCCCGCCCTCTTGGAAGCGGCCGGAATCCCGTGGAACAAGATTGAAAGCGACACGTGGAAACGCTCCGACGACAATCCCGCCGTCCGCTTCCGCATCGCCCATGCCGGCGACCGGATCCTCCTCCACTTCCATGTGGAAGAGCACGAGGTCCTGGCGGTCGCCGCGGAGGACAACGGCAAGGTCTGGGAAGACTCCTGCTGCGAGTTCTTCCTCTCCCCCGACCGGAACCAGGTCTATTACAATTTCGAATGCAGCTGCATCGGCAAGCTCCTCCTCCACGGGGGCCATGTCGATACGGACCGCAGCAACGCTCCCGAAGCGGCCTATAAGGCCGTCGAGCGCTGGAGCAGCCTCGGCAGCGAACCGTTCGAGAGCCGCAAGGGCGACTTCAAGTGGGACCTCGTCGAGATCATCCCCGCCGAAGCCCTCTTCCTCCATGCCATCGACCGCTTCGACGGCCGGAAGATGACCGCCAACTTCTACAAATGCGGCAACCACCTGGAGAAGTATCACTTCCTCTCCTGGGCGCCCATCGACCTTCCCGCCCCGAATTTCCACTGCCCGCAATTCTTTGCGACAGTGGAATTCGAGTAGGGATACCTGTTTTTTATATTTTTTTCCTATCTTTGTGCTGTTACGTTTAGTAGTGGCTTACTTTATTTTGGCATAAACCCATACGCCTATGAGCATACACAGGCTACTCCCCGCCCTTGCCGCGGCCCTGTTCCTGTTTTCCGTGCTTCCCGCGCCCGGGCAGAAGAAGACGCAACTGTCCGAACCTGTCCAGAAGACCAGCAAAGACATCTACGGAAAGGTGACGGACAGTGCCGGAGAACCGGTCCCCGGGGCCTTCGTCTTCTACAATATGGAACGTGGTGGACAGACCCATGGCGTCTCGACGGACCTGGACGGCAACTATTCCATCAGTATCATCGCAACGCCCCATCCATTCAATCTCGTTTTCCAGTTCATCGGTCTCCAGACGCAGGAACGGCTCGTGAGCGGTCCCGGCCGCCTCGACGTCGTGATGACCGCCGACAACACGCTCGATGAAGTGGTCGTCGTCGGTTACGGCCTCGCCCACAAGCGCGAGGACCTCGTCGGCTCGGCGTTCCAGGTCACCAACGACGACCTCAAGTTCAAGCCGGCCGCCCGCGTCGATGACATGCTCGCCGGCGTGGTCCCGGGCATGAACGTCATTGAAGAGACCACCAACGGACGTCCGAGCGTAAAGATCCGCATCCGCGGCGACGGTTCCCTGTCCGCCTCCAACGAACCGCTCTGGATCATCGACGGCGTCCCGATCTACAACGGCGGCAAGAACAACTACATCGCCGGCGTAAACCAGACCATCAGCCCGATCTCCTTCATGAACCCGGATGACATCGAGTCCATGACGGTCCTCAAGGACGCCTCGACCGTCGCCCTCTACGGCGCCGACGGCTCCAACGGCGTCATCCTCGTCACGACCAAGAAGGCCCAGTCCGGCGCCCTGTCGGTCAACGCCTCCGTCCGGGTGGGCTACACCGACATCGACCCCTCCACGCGCCTGAAATACCTCGACGCGGAGGGCTGGATGAAAGTGGCGAAGGAGGCCTGGGTCAACTCCGGGCGCGACCTCTCCGTTTTCCCCTACCAGGATAATGAGTATCAGACATTTACGGGCGTAAACACCGTCTGGTACGACTACTACCAGCGGCCCGGCAAGACGCTCCAGGCCAATGTGTCCGTCTCGGGCGGCAGCGACAGGATGAACAACATGCTGTCCATCGGTGCCTATGCCCAGCAGAGTCCCTACATCGGCAACGCCCAGCAGCGCTTCACCCTGCGGGAGAACGCCGTCGTCAAGTTCACGGACAAGTTCTCCGCCAACGTCATCCTGGATGCCAGCTACAACTACAACGACCTGTTCTCCTCGTCCAGTTTCTTCGACGAGTTCCTGCCGATCTTCGAACCCTACAACCCGGACGGGACCTACCGCTGGTACAACTACTACAGCAACGGGGACAAGGAGTACAACGTCGTTCCCAAGAAGTTCTACACCTACATCGACGAGCGCGACCTCAACACCAAATTCAGCAAGGCGCTGAACCTCAAGGCCGCCTTGACCCTGAACTGGAAACCCACGGATTACCTGTCGTTCACCTCGCAGACCTCCGGCACGTTCATGGGCGTTTACGAGGCGAGTTATTCCTCCCGGAACACCCTTTCCGGCATGAACACGGAAGATACGTCCAAGGCCGGCAGTTCCACCCGCAGCGCGGCGTTCGACTACGACTTCTTCCAGAAATTCCACGCCAACTTCGACAAGACCTTCGGCGGCAGGCACAAGGTGACGGCCATGGCCGGCTGGGAGTGGCGAAACGTCACCCACCCGTACCTGAGCGCCACGGGATACGGTTTCGTCAACGACAGCATCCAGGAAGTATCCTATTCCTCCTATCCGGACCTGCGGCGCGGCACCTCGAGCATTACCTACCGGAAGAGCCTCTCCTACATCGCCGCAGCCTCCTATGGCTACGACAAGCGGTACAATGTCTCGGTCAACTACCGGCGCCAGGGCAACTCCGCCTTCAGCGAGTTCGCCCGCTGGAGTGACTTCGGCTCCGTCGGCGGCGGCTGGAACATCCACCGCGAGCACTGGTTCAAGCCCGGATTCTTCGACAAGATCAGCATGAAACTGACCTTCGGCACGGCCGGCAACTCCCGCGTGGATGCTTCCACCTCCTACGGAGCATATTCGCTTTCAAGCGGTTACTACTACGGCACCAAGCCGGGAGCCATCCAGAGTTCCACCCCGAATCCCGCCCTGCACTGGGAGCGGACCTATAAGACCGACTTCCAGCTCATCCTCGGCTTCCTCAACCGTTTCTCCCTTACGGTCGAGCCTTACCGGGAACTGACCACGGATGTGCTCTACAAGGCCCGCGTCTCCTCCATCATCGACAGCGGCGGCATCTACCAGAACATCGGCGAGATCGCCAACAACGGCATCGAGTTCATTTTCGATTCCACGAACATCCAGACAAAGGATTTCACCTGGTCCACGAGCATCAACGGCGCCCGCAACCGCAACATGATCGAAAAGCTCTACGGCGACGCCTATACCGGCTTCTTCGACACCATCTGGATCGAAGGACAGAGCAAGGACGCTTACTGGCTGGTCAACTGGGCCGGTGTCGATCCCGTGACGGGCGATCCGATGTGGTATGACAAAAACGGCGACCTGACCTACACCTTCAGCTACGAGGACCGCGTGTTCCAGCCCTACTCCTCCCAGCCGGACCTCTACGGCGGCGTTTCCAACGATTTCCGCTACAAGAACTGGAACCTCCGCATCATGTTCGACTACACGATCGGCGGCTGGCTGTATGAACTGCTGCACAGCGACGGCCGGGACGCGCTGGATGACAACCAGCCCGTCGAGGCCCTCGACCACTGGACAACCCCCGGCGAAGGCAGCCTCAGCCCCGCTTTCATCCACAACGGGACCTCGCTCACGTATTATAACTCGACCCGCTGCCTCTGGCGGAAGGATTCCATCCAGCTCCGCAGCGTGTCGCTGACCTACAGCCTGCCGAAACGGATCTGCCAGAAGATGCGGATCAAGAACTGCTCGTTCTCCCTCATCGGGAACAACCTCTACTTCTGGTCCCCGGGCCAGAGCCGGACGCACAACAGCTACAAGACCATCCGGTTCGGCAGCCAGGGCATGCGGCGGGAATTCTCCCTCCAGGCTTCGTTCAACTTCTAACAGCAGCGGACCATGAAAAGAACACTCTTACACACCGGCCTTGCGGCAGCCCTCCTCCTGAGCGGCTGCAGCCTCTGGCAGGATATGGAAAACGCGCTCCTGACCGTTCCGCCGCTCGGGAAGTCCACGGTCGCCTCGTTCCTCGGCACGACCGAAGGCTTCGAGGCTGCGTCAGAAGGTTTGCATTACCGTCTGTATCAACTGTTTACCAAAAACTACATCCGCTATGCGGAGATCCCGGGCGACCTGATGAAGATCACGGTCGACGCCGACGAGGGCGACTACCTCACCTTCAACTACAAGCTGGAGGCGGAACACGTCGGCACCTATCCCAGGAACATCTGGACGGCCAGCTGGGAATGCATTACGGAGACGAACAACCTCCTCTACTATGGGCCCGGCCTCAAGGAAAGCGCCACGACCGCTGCCGGGAAGGCCATCGTCGACCGCGGCATGGCCTATGCCTACTTCGGTCGCGCCCTGGTCATGTTCTCCCTCTGCAACTGCTACGCCCAGCCCTGGAACTTCACGGCCGACCATTCCCACCCGGGCGTCCCGGTTCTCACCGGCATCCCGAAATATACGGACAAACTGGAACGGAAGCCCATCTCCGAGGTGTACGAGCAGATTTTCAAGGACCTGGAAGAGGCCATGAAGATCTTCTCGGCGATGGAGGCCAATTATCCGGAGGTCGGCGACAGTTATTCGCAGGTCAAGTCCATTACGGACTGCTACCACGCTTCCTACATCGCCTGCGAGGCCCTACTCGCGCGCATTTATCTCTATATGGAAGATTGGGAGAATGCCAAGAAATACGCCGCCTCCGTCATGGAGAAGGTCCAGCTTTCCCCCCGCGACGAATATGTCGACATGTTCCGCGAATCGCAGGACCACCGCGGCAAGGAATCCATTTTCCGGCTGAACGGTTACAGCAAGACCTCCAGCATGAACTCCATGCTGGACCCGACCCGCAGCGGACAGTCCTTCGTCCCCGTCCCCTCGCTGGAGGGCCGCTACGCCTCAGGCGATGTCCGCAAGGAACTCCTCACCTACATCGGCGAGAAGAACGAGGATCCCGTCTATGCCGGCAAGGCCTTCCCCGCCATCTGCAAGTTCGTGTACCGGAAAAGCATCGATTCCGAGGAGAAGCGCACGACGGACGATTTCGTCTTCCGCTGCTCCGAGATGTACCTGATCCATGCCGAGGCCAGCGCCCAGCTCGGTGAACTGAATGCCGCCCTGGATGACATCCGGGCCCTCGAGGCGCGCGCCCGGGGCATCACTGCTTCCGAAACCGGGATCAACGCTTCCGGCAAGGAGGCCGTGCTCGCGCTCGTCGCCGAGGAGCGGGTCCTCGAACTCTGCTATGAAGGCCACCGCTTCTTCGACCTGTCGCGCCGCCGGGAGAGCGTCGTCCGCAACTCCTCCTGCGGCGCCGACGAATCCGCGATGAAGCTGACCTGGCCGAACGACCGTTTCGTCCTCCCGATCGACCGGATGGAACTCCAGTCGAATCCGGCCATGAAACAGAATCCCGGCTATCAGGAGTATTCCACAACCACCGACATTGAGACCGAATCATGAGACGCACCCTTATAACCCTCTGCAGCCTGTTCCTGGCCGTGTTGACGCTGACCTCCTGCGAGGACCAGCTCAACATCATGTTCAAGGACTTCTACGTCTGCATCAAGGACAGCAACAACACCGACAAGTCCACCGTCCTTTCGACTTCGAATGAATTCTGGGTCAGTTACTTCGTCTATCTCGTCTCCGAGAAGCGCGACGGGGACCTGACCGTCGAGTACGAGGTCATCCCCGGAGACGGGCTGAAGGAAGGCGTCGACTACAAACTGACGGCCGAACGGACTGTCACCTTCCCGAAAAACGTGTACAGGATGCCGCTCCGCATCCAGTACATGCGCCACGAGGTCGATCCCACCAAGGACAACACCCTTACCATCCGCCTCAAGAGCTGCAGCGACCCTTCGATCATCCTCGGCTATCCCGGTCCGAGCAAGAAGTTCAGCCAGCACGTGGTCACGAAAATCAACGACGATTAATCAACCATAAATATCAGTATCATGAAACTTAACAGATTGATTCTCGCTGCCTTTGCAGCCGTTGCAGTGTTCGCTTGCAACAAACCCGAGCCGGAACCGGAGCCGAAAGACACCACGCCCGCCGAGCTCAAGTCCTTTGCCCTCCTGAAGGCGGACAATGCCGACATCCTCACCGAAGACGTCACGGTCGAGACCATCGCCCCGACCATGATCGTCCGCATCCCCGGCGGCGGCGCCGGCAAGACCCTCGTCGCAGCCGTTACCGCGGGTGAGAACGATGTGATCAAAGCCAACGGCAAGGAAGCCGTGGACGGCAAGATCACTTTTGACGCCTCCGCCCCGGTGGACATCATCGTCACCAACACCAAGTCCGAACTGACCGCCACCTATGAGGTCAAGGTCGGCAAGATCCTCGCCACCGTCGTGAGTTACGTCGGCTCCTACACCGAAGCCGATGCTGCGCTGGTGAAAGACCTCCGGGTTGCCGTCAATCCCATGACCAAGCTCCCGTACATCCTCTATTCCCGCAAGAAGACCGTTGACGGTACGGCCGAAAAGAACAACCGCCTCGCCGTCATCCGTTGGAACGGCACCGCCTTCGAGCCGGTCGGGACGCCCGGATTCACCGACGTGGACCGCCAGGCCGTCATGACCGACTTCGCTTTCCAGGGAGAAACGCCCTATGTCCTCTCCTATGGTGAGACGGCGGCCTCCATCATGGGTGTCCGCAAGTTCAACGGAAGCGATTGGGAGCCGGTCGGCGACAAGGGCTTCTCCATGAAGATCAATACCGGTTTCGGCAAACCGACCCTGTTCTTCGTCAAGGAGAAACCCGCCGTCATCTGTTCCGGCAACCCCGCCAAGGTCGGTGACGTGCCTTCTTCGAGCCAACCCGGATACCGCGCTCCCGTCCGCTACATTTTTGATGGAACGGCCTGGAACCAGACCATCCAGCTTACCGGATTCCCGACGTTCGGCGAAAAAGGCGGCTCTGACGGTTATTTCTATTATGGCACGACTGCGGTCAACTCCAAGGGTGAGATCTATCTCGCCGCATCCGCCAACCTCTACGGTTATTACCTGTACAGGACGGAAGACGGGAACAACTGGGAAAAACTCGTGGACAATTTCATTCCCGAAGGTGAGACCTGGGGCGTCCCGACCAACCTGTCCCTGGCTTTCGGTCCCAGCGACGTGCTTTACATGATGGCCGTCTCTTCGGCGAGTAAGAAAGAACAGCTCTACCGCTACAACCGCGCCGCCAAGAGATTTGACGCTTTCGCCGGACCGATTGAAGTCGGAATCAACAATATCGGCGGTGCTGACACCCCGACTTACTTCAAAGTCAATCCGGTCAGCGGAGAAGTCATCTGCGTCATCATCGATCCCAAGGACAACAATGCCGCAAAGTTTGCCGTCATCGATGAAAACCGCCAGTGGACCGATTTCAAGGCGCAGTTCCAGAAGCCCTGCGCCGACGGCGACGCCTCCCTTGCGATGGGCGATGACGGTACAGCCTACTTCGCTTATGTCTCCACCGACACGGCCAAGAACCTCGCCATCGAACTCTACAAGATCGGCCTCGAGGAAGACATCCTGCCGGAATAATCCCACCTGGCCAAACAGACAGAAGCGTCCCCATCCGGGGGCGCTTCTTTTTTTGTTAGTCTCGGAGGAAATGTTTAGCTTTGCGGAAGACAAGTAACACGAAAACAATCCGTTAGAATACGTATGAGCACAAAAATCGGCTTCAGGCTGCTGGCAGCGGTATTGCTGTTGGCCGCCGCATGCGATAAGGCGCCGGAGGTCATTCCGGTGGCTTCCGTCAGCGTACGGCCCGATGCGCTTTCCCTCACAGAAGGCGAGACCGGGAAACTGACGGCGACCGTCAGTCCCGAAAACGCCACCGACAAGACCGTGACATGGAGCACCTCCGACGCGACCGTCGCCACGGTCAGCGGCGGGACCGTTACCGCCGTCAAGGCGGGTTTGGCCGTCATCACGGCCGAATCCGGCGGCAAGAAAGCGACATGCACCGTCACGGTCTCGCCCAAGGTCTATTCCGTAACGGGCGTTACGCTGGACATCAACAAGTTGGAAGACCTCCTCGACGGCGAGGAGCGGACGCTCAAGGCGACGGTCCTCCCGGAGAATGCCACGGACAAGCGCGTCACCTGGGCCAGTTCCGACGACAAGGTCTCCACCGTCGACCAGAACGGCAAGGTTACCGCCGTGTACACGGGCACCGCCACCATCACGGTCACGACCGCGGACGGCGGCAAGCAGGCAAGTTGCACGGTTACGGTCAAGGGCCGGCCCAGGGAGGTCCGGCTCGACAAACCCACCCTCGACATCACCGAAGGGGAAACGGCGGCCCTCAGTGCCACTGTCCTGCCGGAGAACGCCTATGACAAAACCGTGACCTGGGGCACCTCCGACGCGGCCGTCGCGACCGTCGCCCCGGACGGGACCGTCACGGCGGTCGCGGCCGGCACGGCCACAATCACCGCCACGGCGGGGACGGCCAGCGCGCAATGCGCCGTCACCGTCCATCACAAGCGGATCGTCATTTACATCTTCAACAAGTCCGGATATACCCCGCTGTATCTCTACGCTTGGACCCAGGATGCCACCCTCGACTGGCCGGGCATCACCCCCGACGGGACGGAGGAGATCCAGGGCGTCACCTATCTGACATTCACGCTTCCCGAGACGCTCTACGGGGATGTCTCGTTCTTCATCCACGACATGGCGGACCTGCACACGCCCGATTACAAACCCGAAACGGCCGCAGGACCTCCCTACTACTGCCTGCTCCGGTCGACCGGCCTCGTGGCGATCGATCCCGCCACCTTCGATCCCACCACCAGCGGCGGGACGGAAGGCTACGGGAACGGCAACGAATACGGCGAAGGATCATTTTAACGCACGGAGGACAGAACCATGAAGAAAAACCTGATTTGGGCAGCCCTCGGCGCCATGACCCTGCTCTCCTGCCAGCAGGAAACCGATATCACAACCCCGGAAGGAAAAACTTTCACGGCCACGTTGGAATCCCCTTCCACCCGCACCGCCCTCGAAAAGAACGGTGAGACCTATGACGTCCTCTGGCGCAGCGGTGACCGGATTACGATCGTGGACGGGACCCCAAAAAACAATGTGGGCATCTACACGACCGAAAGCACGACGAAACAGGGCGTTTTCACCCGCACGGAGGGCAAGGAGGCCGAGGATCCCGTTTACAAGGCCTATTACCCGGCCGACCTGTACATCGACGGCGGGACCGTGCTTCCGGCCGTACGGGACTATGTACCCGGCAACATCACCGGCGCTCCGATGTATGCGGAAAGCGAAACCGCGAGCCTCTCCTTCAAGAACCTCTGCGGCCTCATCCAACTGAATATCAGTTCGACGCAGGCCGGGAAGAGAGTCCGGAAGATCAGTTTCCAGGCGGAGCAGGGCATGAGCGGTCCGTTCACCATCTCCGACAACGCCGCCGTCGTGTCCGGCACGGGCGGCCTGACCCTGGACTGCGGCGAGGACGGCGCAGCCATCGGCGAAGAAGCCGTCCCCTTCTTCATCGCCGTTCCGGCGAACACCTACAATTCCCTGAAAATCACAGTTTTCACCACGGACGGCGACTTCCAGACCCGGACGTCCACGGAGGGCATCGGGATTGAACGGAGCAAGATTACCCGCATCAACCTGAACTTCGGGGAACTCGGCGCCGCCACCGGCAGCGCGGACATCATCGGCGGCACCCGGCAGCCCTGGGTCCAACTCTGGCCGGGCGGCCCGAAATGGGCCCGGTTCAACATCGGCTCGACCATTACCGGCTATGAAGCCGTGACGGATTACACCCACCCGGACGTGACCGGCGGCTATTATTCCTACAAGGGCATCACCGATTCGGCTCCCAATGCCAACGGCACCGACGATACGGCCACCTTGCACTGGGGCTTCAACTGGGCCACCCCGACCCAGGAGCAGGAACAGGGACTCCTGGACAATTGCGACTGGACCTACTGCGACGGGTCCAACATCCAGTACGAGCCCGGATGCACGATTGCCGGCTGGAAGGTTTCCGGAAAGGAGCCCGGTTACGACGGGCTCTCCATCTTCCTGCCGCTCAGCGGCATTCGCGACCAGAACGGCCGGGCCCGCCAGAACGTGGGCAGCCGCGGCGTCTTCTGGTCGACGACTTCGGGCGGTTCCGGCGCCTATTACCTCCATGTCACGAACAATGGCCGGGAGATGTCCTCCCACAACCAGCCTCACGGCTGTTCCGTCCGCGCCGTCTGCATAGCGGACGAGCCTTACGTCGAAGGCGTCTTCGTGATGACGGCCGCCAACGCCAGAATCGTCTCCTACCACTTCAACAATTATGCAGGAGACAATCCGAAACTCTTTATCCGTGAAGACCTTACGGATCCTATTACCATTACCCGGGCTGACGGGGAGATCGACCTGGAAGGGCACGCCATCGGCAAGTTGTACCTGCAGAACAACGAAGAGGGAAAGACCGTCTCCGTCAAGAACGGCACCATCTCGGAAGGCATCGACGGGAAAGACGGGCTGAACGACTATTTCTGCGGTACGGTCGCACTCTCCGACCTGCATGTCAAGATGATCTGGAACGATGGCCACCCGTATGTCATCAACGGCGGCACATACGACGAAATCCAGCTGAATAAGAACGCCAATACACCCGGTATTGTTACCATCAACAACGGTTTCTTCGGGGATATCTACCGGTACGTCGACCGCAATGGCAAAAGTGACGACGGAAGCGCCTTCGTCCTCGCCGGCGGGAAGTACAAGGTGCGCCCGGCCCTCAAGTGGTGCATCGCCGGTCATTACGTCGCGGCAAATGCCGACTCTGACAGCGATACCTATCCTTACGCGGTCATCGCGGGCGATCCGGCGGACGCCTGGCTCAACGAGAGCGCGGCGAAGGACCTGAGTGCCGAAGAGACGGCCAATACCTACATCTATGATGAACCCGGCATCTACAAGTTCAAGGCGACGGTCAAGGGCAACGGCGGGCTGGATCCCGTCACGGGCGCGACGGCGACGCCCATCGATGCCGCCGATATCAGCGGCGTCACCGTGCTCTGGGAACTGAAAGAGCAGGGACGCGCCATCCGGAACGATGACGAATACTACCGGATCGCATACAGGAACGGATACGTCTATTTCGAGGCGCCGGAGGTTTTCGTCCGCGGAGATGCGTTCGTGGCCGTTTTCAAGGACGGGGAGGACAGCCGGAACGGCCGGTTCGACCGGGACAAGGATGAAATCCTCTGGAGCTGGCTCATCTGGGCCACCGAACAGCCGGGCAAAGCCGGTCATATCTATACGATCTTCATGGACAGGAACATCGGCGCCTGGGGCACCAACGAGACCTTTGCCGGAGGCTTCGCCTACCAGTGGGGCCGTCCCTGCCCGTTCAGCGCTTCCTATAACAAGGCATACAGTCCCTATCCCTATTATCCGGACCGGAAGCAGGCGTTCCGCTTCGAGGCCGTCGGTGACGGCAAGACGCCGGCCTACTCGGTGTCGCATCCGGAGACCTTCTTCTACGGAAAGGCCAACTGGATGTCCTCCGACGCCATGTGTACGACCCTCTGGGCCGACGACGTCAAGACCATCTACGATCCCTCCCCCATCGGCTGGAAAGTCCCGTCCAAGGACCAGTTGACCGGAATCACCAACAGCATCAACTTCTACGGCACCGGCTTCATCGGCAACGGCAGCAACAGCGACTTCGGCTACGGCAACCCCGGCAGCGTCCTCCTCTGGAGCAGCACCTGCGACGACACGGGCAACTACCTCGGCGCCTGGTCCAACAGCTATGGCAACATGACCAAGAAATACGGTTCCTGGCCGGACGCCGACATGACCTCCGGCCTCCCGATCCGTTGCGTCCAGGAATCCCCGGTCGGGCATGTGGATCCGATCCCCGGCTCGGCGAACAGTTTCCTGGTTACGAAGGCCGGCACCTTCAGTTTCGACGCCACCGTCAAGGGCAACGGCGCCCGCGATCCGATCACCGGCATGCAGGCGACGCGCATCGACAAGGCGCAGATCGCCGGCGTCAAGGTCCTCTGGGAGGTTTACGGACAGGGCCGGGCCATCAAACATGACGGGGAAGCATACAGCATCCGCTATGCGGACGGGAAGGTTACCCTCACCACCCCGGATGTCCTCATCCCGGGTGCCGCCTGCGTGGCCGTCTACGACTCGTCCGACAGGATCCTCTGGAGCTGGCTGATCTGGTCCACGGAGACACCGGGAACCGAGGTCTCCGGCAGCGACGTGTTCATGGACCGCAATCTCGGTGCCGTCGATGCCGGGAACTGCATGCGGGGCTTCCTCTATCAGTGGGGGCGCAAGGATGCATTCCCGGCCTCGGACGCGTCCGGTCATGCGTATGATTACGTCCCCGAGCGGATGACCTGCTACAGCATCTCGAATACGGCAGCCACCGTGGCCTTTACCGTGGAACAGCCGACTACCCTCATCAGCAAGACCACGTGGGTGACGGCCGACGACTTCAGGGCGGGCCTGTGGCATGATACCGAAAAGAGCATCTACGATCCCTGCCCGGAAGGCTGGAAAGTCCCGACGGCGGCACAGATGACGGATTATCACTCCCATATCGGGATCAAAACGCTGCCGGGCACGGGTTTCATCGGAGACTGCACGACGGATTTCTCCTACGGCAATTCCGGTTCGGGCTACTACTGGTCAAGTACTTACAGTGACAGGACCCGCGCCAAAGCCTTCCGCAACGACGGCAGGTGCAACCAGAACTGGCCCATCCAGGAAGGCTACGCCATCCGGTGCGTGAAGGAGAGTGTGGAACTGCCACCGCCGGACGGGAACACGGAGCATTACGGCTCCGGTGGCGATTCGTATACGGATGATGATTTCAACGAGTAGGAGGAACGGACCATGAAGAAATCCCTTTTTTACGCTGCCTTCGCAGCCATCGCCCTGGTTTCCTGCCAGCGGCTTCCGGAATTGTCCGAACCGGCACAGGTGAACGTTTCCTCCGTCGTCTTTACGGCGACGACCGAATCCGGGACCAGAACCACCCTCAGCGAGAACGGCGCATTCCTCGACGTCCTGTGGCAGGACGGGGACCGGATCGCCGTCGTGGATGCCGCCGGCAATACCGGCATATTCTCGACGACGAGTACGTCTGCTTCCGGAGAATTCACCTATGTCAGCGGGCCGGAATCCTACGTCCCTGACTACACTGCCTACTATCCGGCATCCCTTTGGAACGGAACGAAGGCGGTCCTGCCCTCGCGGCAGGAGTACGTGGCCGGCAATATCGCCGAAGCCCCGATGCGCGCCGTCAGCAGTACCCATGACCTCGCGTTCAAAAATCTCTGCGGGATCATCCGGCTGAATCTCACCACTTCGATGCCGGACAAGAAAGTCCGCATGATTACCCTGAGCGCAGATCAGGGCATGAGCGGTGCTTTCAGTGTGGAGGACTTCGCGGCGGTGGCTTCCGCCAGGAACGTCTCACTATATTGCGGCGAGGAAGGTGTCGCGATCGGCGCCACGCCCGTTCCCTTCCTTATCGCGGTCCCTGCCGCGGCATATACCCATTTCAAGGTTACGGTCTGGACCAGCGACGGCTGCTACCAGTCCCGCAGCGCCAAGGCCGCGGTCAACGTCACCCGCAGCAACATTACCGATATCGCGCTGGCTTTCAACAACATCACCGCTTCCATCATCGAACTCGGCGAGACGGAGACGGCCAACTGCTACATCGTCCCCCAGATGGGCTCCTACCGCTTCAAGGCGACGCCCAGGGGCAACGGTCTGGCAGATTTGGGCGGTATCACCAAAGAGCTGGAAGAAACGTCCATCGTAAAAGCCGAACTCGTCTGGGCCACATTCAACACCACCGTCGCGCCGGAGGAGGACGAGCTGATCCGGGACATCCGCTACGAAGACGGGTATGTCTATTTCAGCACGGGCCTCTCGTACCGGGAGGGCAATGCCCTGGTCGCCGTCAAAGACGCGTCCGACAATATCCTCTGGAGCTGGCACCTGTGGTTCGAGAGCGACGACCTCGATGCCCTGGCCCATACCTATCCGGGGCCGGGCTACGTGGTGATGGACCGCAACCTGGGCGCCCTGACCAACTGCTATTCGGCGGACGATGCCCTGGACTTCGGTTTTGCCTACCAAAACGGGCGCAAGGATCCGTTCATGATGTCGGCAACCCGCACAATCTATACGCCCCTCGGCGTGCTGGGCACATACACCAGTTCCGCCGGATCTTCCAATGTCGCCAGTTCCATCCAGAGACCGACGGTCGTGTTCGGCACCGACTCGTGGGGCGGCAGCCCTGACCTGTGGACCGCTTCGGACAAGACCATCTTCGACCCCTGCCCTCCGGGCTGGCACGTCGGTCCCTCGAACCTCTGGAGCATTTCCGGCTTCAGCGCGAGCAGCTTCAAGCCCAGGGACAATGACTGGAACACCTATCACGGTTGCCTCTTCAATGGGGAGGCCTGGTATCCCGCTTCCGGCGACCGCTGGGGGGCCAACCACAACAATACCGGTTCCAACATCCGGGTCTGGACGAGGGGCGGAGGAAAGGCGCTGGCTTCCAACAACGGAGGCTCCCCCAACACGGGGGACGGCTCCAATCCCGGCCACGGATACAACGTCCGCTGCGTCCGGTCCAAGCCGCTGGAGGAGATATCGACCGAACCGGGAGCCGCCAACACCTTCCTCATCACCCGGGCGGGGACGTTCAGCGTCGACGCCACCATCAAGGGCAACGGGGGGCTCGATCCGCTGACGGGGAAAAAGGCCGAACGTTTCGACAAGACCCGCATCGCCGATGTGAAGGTGCTCTGGGAAATCGGGGCACAGGGACGGGCCATCAAGCACGACGGAACGGCGTATGACATCCGCTGCTCGGACGGTACCATCATCCTGAACACGCCGGACGAACTGGTCCCGGGAGCGGCTTATGTGGCCGTTTGCGATGCCGCGGACAGGATCCTGTGGAGCTGGCTCATCTGGACTTCGCCCGAGGTCGGCACCGTCGGACACAACGGGAAGACGTTCATGGACCGCAACCTCGGAGCGATCGATCCGGGCAACGGAATGCGCGGATTCCTCTATCAGTGGGGGCGCAAGGATCCGTTCTCCGCAGCTACGGGGGCCTATGCCTCCTTCACCTTCGTCCCTGAGCTGAACACGGCATTCAGCACCCAGAACGGCACCGCCAGCATGGCATTCACCATCGCCAACCCCACGGTCCATATCAACAATGGCGACCCCAATTCCTGGATGACCGTGGACGAGTACAACACGCTGCCCTGGAGGGATGGCCTCAAGACCATCTACGACCCCTGTCCCGACGGATGGAGGGTGCCGACCGCGGATGAGCAGAACGGTTTCTCCGGCCTGCCGGGCACCGGTTTCAGCAACTCGATCAACGCTTTCGGGAATCCCGGCGACGGTTATTACCGCAGCACCACCGTCACCTCCTATCCCAAGGCGTATGCCTTCCGCGGAAGCGGACAGCGCAACGAGTGGGGCACCAATCCCGCCATGGCCATCCGCTGCGTAAAGGAATAGCTGCTTTGTATGCAAAAAGGGTAGTTCCGGAGGGAATTTTTCTGACCGACGGAACTACCCTTTCTGTAAAAAAACAAAGCAGCGGCTTATTCCCAGGGCTTTACGACGCCGGGCGTCTTGAAGGCGATCTTGGCGGGTTCTTCGCGGACGTCTTCTCCTTCCTTGTAGGTGATGGTCCAGGGGTTCTCGTTCATGAGTTCCCAGATGCGGTCGGCCGTGCAGGGGGCGGCGAAGCGGACCTGGATGGAGGGGATAAACTCCTCATTCAGACGGAGATACACGCCGATTATGCCTTCTTCCCGGGAAAGATGGTTGCTGAGGAAGGGCAAGTTGCGGGTGATGACGGGCTTCTCGTAATTGGGATCGGCGACCTCATAGATGAACTGGGGCTTGCCTTCATAGACGAGCGCGCGCTTCCTGACACCGTCCGCATACCGGCCGTTGAATTCCGCCTCGAAAGGGTTGAACATGTGGCGGATGTAGTCCTCCACGGGGAGAAGCTCCGCATCCGGCTCCATCTTCACGAACTTGAAGGACAGCGGGGTGGAGCGCACGGAACCGTCCGGAAGGGGCATGTCCAGGGACTTCTTTTCCACCATCTCCTTGAACCACTTGGCATCCGCTTCCTCGGCGGGATCCATGTACACGCGGAGGTACAGCGGGCAGCCGAATTCGCTCTCCACGCCGTAAATCTTCTTCCCGGAGAGCCGCAGCTGCATCCCGAAGTTGTTCAGGTCCATCCGGTCCGGCATGGATTCCGTCCGGAGCGTAACCTTCTTCACCTGCGTAACTTCCTGTCTGTAAGGCGCGGACACCTTGAAGCGGGTCGGGACAAAGATGGCCTCCTGGATCTTTTCGGGGGTCGTCACGGCGGGATCGTAGGTAATCACCACCCTGTGCTTGCCGACATAGGTCTTGACACCGTGGGTGCCGGGGATCTGCACCAGCTTGCCCTTGAAGGCCATGGAACTGCCGAAGCACTTGACGGAGCGCAGCGGCTCCATGGAGAAGTGCTTCAGGCTGCCGGCATCCACCTGCTCCATGTTCCACTGCTCGTTGATGGTCGGCAGTTCCGTCTTGCCGCCGATCCAGATGCCGATGCCGAGGAGCAGCAACGTGACAAGGGCGGGAACATACTTCCAGAAACCGCCCGCAGACTTCTTGCAGGGGCCCACGGCGAGCGCACCCTTCGCGCAGGCGCCCGTGCATTCGCCGCAGAGGGTGCAATCCACGCAGGTGACCTTTCCGGTGACACCGGCGACATCGATGCCATAAGGGCAGGCGCGGCTGCAGAGGCCGCAGCCATTGCACTTTTCATTGTCCTTCTGGACATAGAGCAGCTGCATCTTCGGATGGCCGCAGAGGATTTCCAGCAGATAGCCGCCCACGCAAAGGGCCGCCAGCAGCACCCACCAGGGCAGTTTCAGGCCCACGAGGCCCAGCACCCACCACAGGGCCGTGATGCCAAGCAGCCAGGCCCAGAACTTGAGCGAATTGGAGATCGCGCCCAGCGGGCAGATGTACTTGCACCAGAACATGTCGATGAAGAAGCCGCAGAGGACAACCAGCGAGACGGTCACGATGGACATCCAGAGCGTAATCTCCCCCTTGAAGCCGGTGGCGACCGCATAGTACGGGTCCAGGTTCTTGCAGAACAGTTCGCTGGCGGTCGCGGTCATATAGAAGATCCAGAATACCAGCCCGTATTTCACCACGCGGAGGATCTTGTCGAGGACGCCCCAGCTCTTGATCCGTACAGCCTTGACCTTAAGGGCTTTCCGCAGCTTCATCAGCAGGTCTTCCACGGTGCCGACCGGGCAGAGATAGCCGCAGAAGAGCTTGCTGAACAGGATCACCGCCGCGGCGAGGACGATGCCCAGGATAATCTGGAGCGAACTCATGCTGCAGGGCAGCGAACCCCGCACGAAGAAGGTCGTCAGGGCCTCCAGTCCGCCCACCGGGCACAAGGCCTCCGGATCGGCCGGCTCCATCTTGGGGAACAGCAGCCGGACCAGGCCGGACACGAAGAAAATGATGGCTGCAAGGGATCCCCACTGCAGGACATAGCGGGGCCAGTTGGCTTTGTTACGGGGGTTTTTCATGGGTACAATTGTTTTCCAGTCGCACAAAGATAGGATTTTTTCCACAAAAAAACCGGCCCCGACGACGGGACCGGCCTTTCGATCGCTTGAAAAGCGGATTATTCAGCGACGACTTCGAAGTTGAAGGCGGCCTTGATGCCCTTGTAGAGCTTGACCACAGCCTCGAAGGTGCCAAGTTCCTTGACCTCTTCGGAGGTGATGGTGATGTCCTTCTTGTCGACGGCGATGCCGGCGGCGTTCAGGGCCTCGGCGAGCTGGGCGGCGGTGACGGAGCCGTAGATACGGCCGGTCTCGCTGACCTTCGCGGCGACCTTGACGGTCTGGGCGGCAATCTGGGCGGCAAGGGCCTCGGCGTCGGCGACGAGCTTGGCCTCCTTGTGGGCACGCTGACGGAGCGTCTCGGCGTGCTGCTTCTTCACGGACTCGGTCGCAACGGCTGCGAAGCCCTGCGGAACGAGGTAGTTCAGTGCATAACCTGTCTTGACAGTGACAATCTCACCGGCATAGCCGAGATTGGCGACATCTTTCTTGAGCAGAATTTCCATAAGGCAGATTATTTAAGAAGGTCAGTGACATACGGAAGAAGGGCGAGGGAACGCGCACGCTTGATGGCCTGCGCGACCTTGCGCTGGAACTTCAGGGAAGTACCGGTGATGCGGCGAGGGAGGATCTTGCCCTGCTCGTTGAGGAACTTCTTCAGGAACTCGGGGTCCTTGTAATCGACATACTTGATGCCCGCCTTCTTGAAGCGGCAGTACTTCTTCTTCCTCACATCGACGGTCGGAGGATTGAGATAACGGATTTCGCTGTTTTCGTTTGCCATAATTGTGTCCTCCAAATATTACTCAGCCTTCGGAGCTTCTTCCTCGGCGGCCGGAGCGGCAGCCTTGGCAGCCTTGTTGTTGCGCCTCTTTTCCGCATAGGCGGCGGCGTCCTTGTCCAGGGCCACGGTGAGGAAGCGGATGATCCGCTCGTCACGGTGATACTGGGTCTCAAGCGTCGCGACGAACTGCGTGTCGGCGTTGAATTCGATCAGGTAATAGAAACCTGTGGTCTTGTGCTGGATCGGATAAGCGAGCTGGCGCAGGCCCCAATCCTCTTCGTACACAACCTCGCCGCCGTTGTCGCGGATCAGCTGGGTGTACTTGGCAACCGCTTCCTTCATCTGGGCCTCAGACAAAACGGGAGTTGCAATGAAAACGGTCTCGTACTTCTGTACCATTGGGTTTTAATTAATTGTTTATAAAGTATTTACATTCCTTTTCAAGCCCACCGGGCCCAAAAAGGACTGCAAATATAGACAATAAAATCCGAAAAAACAAGCCTTTATGCCTTTTTCCGGACACCGCGGACCGGGTCGGCCGCGAGCGGGTCGTCCGGCCAGGCATGCTTCGGATAGCGGCGCCGGAGTTCCTTGCGGACCTCGAAATAGGCCGTCTCCCAGAAGCTGCGGAGATCGGCGGTCAGCTGGACCGGCTTGAAACCGGGCGACAGGAGTTCCATCAGGACCGGCCGGCGCCCGCCGTCCACCCGGGGCGTATCCGTCAGGCCGAAGCATTCCTGGAGCCGGACCCGCAGGACGGGGGCATCGGCACCCTGGCGGTATTCCACGCGGATGCGGCTGCCGGTCGGGACCGCGATGTGGGAAGGAGCGAGGCGGTCGACCGCCTGCTGCTGGTCATAGCTCAGCAGGCTCCAGAGCACGGGGACAAGGTCGATGCGCCGGAGTTCCGCGACCGAAAGGGCGGAACCCACGAAAGGCGGAAGCCATGACTGCGCGTCGGAGAGCAACATTTCTGTCGAAATATCAGGCAGTTCCAGCTCCGGATGCCAGGCAGACACCACGGCGATCCGCCGCTGGAGATTCTGGACGTCGTCATTGAAATCGAACATCGTGAGGCCCTCTTTCCGGGCGGCTTCGCAGAGGATCCGGACCCCTTCCTCCCGCGGGATATCCGGCAATGGCTGCTCCGCGCAGCGGATCTGTCCGATCCGGAACTCCCGGCGGGCGACGACACGCCCCTGCCGGCTGTCCCAGCCGGTGACGTCCCGGGCCTGCAGCCAGGGTTTCAGGTCCGATTCGGCGAGCGGAGCCGCCAGAAAGATGCGGCCGACACCGCCCGGCTGCGTATGCACACTGGCGACAGCCAGCCACTCGGCCGCCGACAACGCGTCGCCCGGATCCAGCGCCGCGAGATCTCCGGTCGAAAGCTGATAACGGGAACCGCCTTCCTTCCAGGCCCTTGCGATCCGCTCCGGGAAAGCAGCGGCCAGCAGGAGACCGACCTCATACGGGTCGGGAGGCGTATTGTCCTCCCCTGCCCGGACCGTGCGGCGGTATTCTTCCGCGATGCGGAGCAGCCGGGCCCAGCGGCCGGGCCGCCCGCTGCGCCGCACATCCCGCAGGGCGCGGATGCGGAGGTCCAGCGCGGCAGACGGCTCTCCGTCCAGCGGGTCCTTTTCTTCCAGGAGCGCGGCGATATCCGCCGCCAGGGCCTGCAATGCGGGCGTCGTCGCTTTCAGAAGCATCGAGGCGATACGCGGATGGCAGGGCAAGGCCGCCAGGGAACGGCCATGGGCCGTCAGGCGATGCTGCGTATCCAAGGCCCCAAGCATCACCAGAAGTTCCTGGGCATGAGCAAGATGAACAGGCGGCAAAGCCGTCAGCCAGGGCAGGCGCTCCGGCCGGTTTTCACCCAAGGCCGCAATGGCGAGCACGGTCGGCGCAAGGTCCGCGCCGACAATTTCCGGCGTCCGGTGCCCGGCCATCCGCTGCTCCGTCGCGAGGCTCCAGAGCCGGTAACAGACGCCGGGCGCGACGCGGCCCGCCCGGCCGGTCCGCTGGTCGGCCATGTCGCAGCTGACGCGCACCGTCTCCAGGCGGCTCAGCCCGCGCTGCGGGTCGAACACCGGCGTCCGGAACAGCCCGGAATCCACGACCACGCGGACGCCCTCGATGGTCAGGGACGTCTCGGCGACCGGGGTCGCCAGCACGACCTTCCGGGCGCCGGCGGGACTCGGCGCGATAGCTGCCCGCTGCCCTTCCGGCGGCAGCATGCCGTACAAGGGATAGACACGGGTAGCGCCCAGCGAATCGCCCAGCAACTCCGCGCAGCGGCGGATATCCCCCTCGCCCGGCAGGAACGCGAGGATGTCCCCGTCGTGGTCCCGATGCGCTACACGCACGAAATGGGCGACCGTTTCGGCCGCATTTTCGGGGACTGCCTCAACGCCGGGGCGGACAACCTCGACAGGGAACGACCGGCCCCGGCTCTCGACAAGGGGCAGGTCCAGGGCCGCACAGACGCGGGCCGCATCGATGGTCGCGGACATCAGCACCAGTTTCAGGTCGGGACGCAGGACCTGCCGGACTTCCCGGGTCAGGGCAAGCGCCACGTCGACGGTCAGGCTCCGCTCATGGAACTCGTCGAAAATCACCACGGAGACGCCTTCCAGCCCCGGATCGTCCTGCAGCCGGCGGACCAGGATCCCTTCCGTCACGACTTCGATCCGGGTAGCAGCGCCCACACGCTGTTCGAAGCGCATCCGGTAACCGACCGTCTTCCCGACGGGTTCCCCCAGCATCCAGGCCATCCGCTCCGCAATCTGCCGCGCCGCGACACGCCGGGGCTCCAGCATGATGACCATCCCGTCCGGAAAGGCGTCCAGGACCGCCAGCGGCAATCCCGTCGACTTGCCGGCCCCGGGCGGGGCGGTCACGACGACGCCTCCCCGTTCCGCCAGGGCACGGACCACGTCCGGACAGACCGCCATCACAGGAAGGTCGTGGCGCATAAACCCTTGAATTACAGAAAATTAAACAAACCAGCCCGGCAGAAACCGACCGGGCTGGTTCTCATAAATCCACCACTGTCAAGAAGTTGTCTGCCACGGGCTACTTCTCCGGAACGTTCGCGAGGACTTCCTTCAGGTATTCCCACGTGCGCGCGACGGACGGGATGTTCACCCGCTCGTCCGGGGAGTGCGGATACTTGATGGTCGGTCCCACGGAGACCATCTCCCACTTCGGGTACTTCGCACCGAGCAGGGCGCATTCCAGACCGCCGTGGGTGGCCATCACCTTCATCGGCTTTCCGTAAACCTTCTCGAAGCAGGACATCATCACCTTGTTCATCGGGGTGTCGAGCTTCGGCGTCCAGCCGCTGTAGCCGCCCCTGAAGGCGATTTCATCGGCACCGGCCAGTTCGAAGACGCAGCGGACGCGCTCGGCGAGATCCGCCTTCGCGCTGTCGACCGCGCTCCGCATCAGGCTGTGGACCGAGATCCGGCCCCGTTCCGTCCGGACGATGGCCATGTTGATGGACGTCTCGGTCAGGCCTTCCATCGTTCGGCTCATCCGGATCACGCCGGAAGGGCACGCGATGAGCGCCTTGACCGCCTGGAGCATCACGCTGCCCTGGATGAACTTCTTCGCGGCGGGAACCGCCTCCACGGCCAGGGATGCGCCCGGATCGCTCTCGGCGAACTCGGCCTTCACCTCGGCGAAGATGCTCTTGACCAGCTTCTTGACCGCGTCCACGTTCTCGTGCGGGACGACGACCTCGGCCTCGGCCTCGAACGGGATGGCGTTGCGGAGCGAGCCGCCCGTAAAGGACACGACCTGCACGCCGAAGAGTTCCATCAGCGGAAGGAGGATACGGGCGAGAACCTTGTTGGCATTGGCCCGGTAGAGGGAAATGTCCATGCCGGAATGGCCGCCCTGAAGGCCCTTGACACTGATCTTCAGGCCCTTATAGCCGGGGCGCACATTGTACTTGTGGTACTTGAAAGAGGCCTCGGCATCGAGTCCGCCGGCGCAGCCGACACAGAGTTCGCCCTCCTCCTCGGAGTCGAGGTTGATGAGGATGTCGCCCTGCAGGACGCCGGGGGCGAGCATGTTCGCACCGGTCATGCCGGTCTCCTCGTCATAGGTGACGAGCACCTCAACGGGGCCGTGTTTCACGGTGGGATCCTCCAGCACGGAGAGACCCATCGCCACGCCGATGCCGTTGTCGGCGCCGAGGGTGGTCCGGTCGGCCGTCACCCAGTCGCCGTCGATGAGGGTGGTGATCGGGTCCTTCAGGAAATCGTGGTCGGAGTCGGAGGTCTTCTGCGGGACCATGTCCATGTGGCCCTGCAGGATCACCCCGCGGCGGTTCTCCATTCCCGGGGTGGCGGGCTTCCGGATGATGATGTTCCCGGTCTCGTCCTGGATGGTCTCCAGACCGTGGGCAATGCCCCAGTTATAGAGGTATTCAATCACCTTGCCCTCGTGCTTGGAGGGTCTCGGAATCTGGGTCAGGCCGTAGAAGTTCTCCCATACGACCTTGGGGTTCAAATCTTTGATTGTCATATTGTTCTGCTATTTGTGAATCTGATAACGGACATCTTCTCCGAGCTGCCAGACTGGGATGCGGGTCCGGATGAGCCGCTCGGTGCCGGAGCCGAGGCTGACCGTGCAGACGGCGGGGATCCGGTAGTGGATGTAACGGGCGGTCTTGCTCTCCTTCTTCTCTTTGGCGTGCTTCCCGCCGGCGGCCTCTTCCGGGACCGGCCGGGCCTCGGCGGTCTTCTCGGGCGCGAACGACAGGTAGTACAGGGTCCCCTCCCCGTCATCCGGGGCGATGACGCCGTCCTCCGGAGAGATCCGGAAGACCGGATAGGCCTGGTCGCGGCCCGGTTCGGGGCGCACTTCGAAAGAGGCATGCTGGGTCTCCTTGACCGTATAGCCGACGAAGAGGGTCATGTACTCCTCTTCCATGCGGGTCAGTTCGGCGATGGCGCTGCCAAGGGCCTCCCCGCTGTAGGTCGCATCGGTGTCGCCAACCGTGATCTTGTAGCGTTCCTGGCGGACCTTGAGGATCAGCTCCGCCGCCTCGCGGGCGCGCTGTTCCGGCGTCCGAGTCACGACGACATCCTGATAAACAGGCACTTGCGTGAAGATATCGGTCGAATCCGACTTGACGTTCTTGTAAGTCGTGCGGCGCTCCTTCGCCTGGCCGGCGGAGACGCCCTTACGGTTGAAGTCCGAGCGCTCCGGGGCGACGAAATTCCAGCGCACGGCCTCCGGCGGCGTATCCTCCCCGAGGCTGATGAGGCCCTGGGCGGAAAGGGCGAGGAAGCGGTCGGCCTCCTTGCCGGGATCGACCGAGAAACGGGCGGCGGGATCGGCCTCCGTCGCCGGCTCGAGGCCGACGGAAACGAGGCAGGTCCGGGTTTCGTCCTTCAGGCGGACGTCGATGCCGAGGTATTTCTTCGCGAAGGCGGCATAGGGCCCGGCGAAGGAGGTCTCCCGGACCGCTTCCACTTCGAGACCGACGGTGGTGGCGGGAAGGAAGTAGGTCACCGGCTCCTGGGCGGTGGCCGCTACGGAAACGCCCCAGAGGGCTAAAAGCAGTATCTTTTTCATAATGAATTATTTCCAGCGTTTGTGGGTCCAGAGGTACATGGCGGGATCCTCCCGGATATTGGCCTCGAGGAGGCGGTAGAATTCCTGCATGATCCCTTCGGGGGTCATTGTCGAGGCATCTTCGCAGATCGGGATGAACCGCGCTTCGTACCGCCCGCGCTCCGGACGGGACCAGTGGAGATAGACGACCGAATAGTGCAGCCGGCAGGCCAGCGAAGCGCCGCCGAGCATCGCCCGGGTGGGCTGGTGGAGGAATTCCACCTCCGTCCAGGCCGCATTGCCGTAGGGCGACTGGTCGGTGTTGAACATGTAGAAACGCTTCCGGTCACGGTTCTTCAGCGCAAAGCGCATGACCTGGGAAGACTCGACATAGCCGTCGAAATCCGTCCCCATGACCGGTCCGAGGCGGCAGGCTTCGAACAGGCCGTCGGAGAATTTGCTGGTCATCTCCTTGTACACGGCCACGATATGGCCGGGCCGGAGCGCAAACGGCTCCTTCGGATCATACCCGCATTCGGAGATGCCGCCGAACAGTTCCCAGTTGCCAAGGTGGCTGTTCAGGACCATCACGCTCGGGGTCGTCTCCAGCAGGCGGTTCACCAGCGAGACGTCGTTCACTTCGAGGATATGGCTGTCCCTGAGGCGTTTCCGCCCCTTTTCTCCCTGGAAAACCGAATACCGGACCACCTCCGTGAAGAGGTCGGCGAAGTGGCGGTAAAACTCCTTGGCAAGGGGCTCCAGCTCCCAGTATTTCAGCTCGGGGAAACTGCGCGCGAGGTTGACCGTGACGACCTGCTCCCGGTAGTGCAGCACCCGCCGGGCGAACCACGCGATGAAATCCGCCATCGCGAAATGGAAGCCCTTCGGCAGCCTTCCGAGCAGCCGCATCAGTCCCAGCACGAACCCCTGGAGGGGATTGAGTTTCACCTTGTCCATGGAAAAGCAAAGATAACTTATTTTTGCCGCAACTGCAAATCTCCCCGCCGCGACCGTCTTTTCAGGTCACCCACCGTCACACTACAGCGCCCCGATCATTCATTTCAACCTGAATGAAATGGAAATAGTAACCTGCATCACCGGTGGCATTTACCCGGACAGGGCTGCGAAGCAGCAGACACCGGTGGTGCAGGTTACTATTTCTGTTTGACCGGTGTCATTTACCCGGACAGGGCTGCGAAGCAGCAGCCACCGGTGATACGGGTTATTATTTCACATTTCTTTTCTTGGAGGGAAAATAGTAAATTTGCAGGACCTGTAAACTGTACAATAATATGAATATAACTTCACTGATCCTTGCCGGGGCCCTGCTGTTTTCCACGCCCGCCCTTGCCGGAGAACCGGAAGGGCGGGTAACTGGATTTGTCTATGAAGAGTTCCTGGGGAATAAGGACGTGCGCATCCAATTGCCCGTCCAGGGGGCGCATCTGGTGCTGTACCAGGCGGACCGGGACAGCCTTTCCAGCGTCAGCGGCGACCGGGGCGGATACCTTTTCTCAAAAGTCCGCCCCGGCCCCATCCGCCTGTGCGTCCGGAAAGACGGCTATTTCACGGAAGACTTCAGCGCAGATGCCGAGGAGGGGGAAACGGTCATCTACGTCATTCTGAAACGGATACCGGTGGAATTGAAGGGGGCCGCCGTGAAGGCAACCGTCCCGCCCGTCACCCACCGGGGCGACACGACCGTTTACCATGCCGCCGCCGTCCAGGTGATGGACGGGGACAATGCCCTGGAAATCCTCCGGCAGATGCCCGGCATCTCCCTCAGGAACGGGACCCTATACGCAGACGGCGTCCCCATCAAGCGGACTTATGTCAACGGAAGGCTGATCTACGGTAGCAATGCCCTGACGCCCCTGAACGCCATCCCGGCGGAAGAGGTCACCCAAATCCGGATGTACGAGGAACGGTCCGTTGAAGACCGCATGCGCGGTACGTACAACGGACGGAAAGACCGTGTCCTCGACATAGCCACCAAAACGCCCATTTTCAGCGCCTTCCAGGCCCATGCCCTTGCATCGGGCGGCCTGGATGGCCAGGTGGGCGAAGACGGAAAAAACCAGCTCAGGTACCAGGGAGGGATCTCCGCCCACTTCTATTCGGAGAAGCTGCTGCTCTCCCTGAAGACCAACCTGAACAACATCGGCCGCAGCGACAACGCCTCCAATTTCTACGCGTATCCGGGCGGCTCCCTTTCCGACTATCACGAGAAAGCGGTCGCCAACGCATACATGGAGAAATACTGGGGCGACAGGCTCATGGGGAATTCGCTGATTTTCAATTATATCACCGAAAAGGATTACACCCGTTCCGCGAACAGGGCCCTGACGGAATACCTGAAAACCGATCAGACCCCCGCGCGGATGATTTCCGAATCCGCCAACGCCGGAAGAAGCGGCCTCCGCCACAACGTCCTTGTCAACGGCGCCGTCAACAACGCCCGCATCAAAAGCCTGTCCACCCAGCACCGGTTTTCCTTCTCTTCCGCCGAAGCCGGAAGGGAAACCCGGCAGGAGATCGAAACGGCCGGCCTGCAGGACCGTTCCCGGCATGAAATCCTGCACGAGGACGGCAGGGACTGGAGCTATGCCGGACGGATCGACTGGAAAAACGACCTCAGCAGCAGTGGCTGGTATCCCAGTTTGGACGCATATTGGGAGACCGGCAACAGCCGGAACGAATCCGTCCGCGCCGACACGCTCAAATCCACCTTCCTCAAAAGGCACCTGACGGTCGACGGATTGGGTCAAAACTGGAAGGCCGGGGCAGATGCAGCCATACGGAAACGACTGATAGACAAGCCGACGATCACCCTCACCGGTTCCCTGTCCGCCGGCTTCAACCGCTTCAGCAAAACCCGGAACGACTACGCCCTCGACCTCCTCGATCCCCTCCACCCGACCGTCGATCCGACCAATACGTTCAACTACACCTGGGACGGGATGCGGACCTACGTCGGAACCGGTTTTACCTTCTCCTCCGGAGACCTCAGCGGCACGCTTTCCTTCCAGTCCTCCTGGGAACGGATCCTGGACCGGGAATCCTACCCGGAAACGGTTTCCGAAGGGAAGGTCTATTTCCTGCCCGGCATCCTGTTCTCCCTGCGGAAGAAACTGTTCACGCTTGGCTACACCTGGCGTTCCGAAGCGCCGGCCATCGAACAATTCCGACCCCGGATCGACGACCGTTCCCCGTATTTCCTCAAGGCCGGCAACCCGGACCTGAAACCTGCGGAGCAACACACCCTTCAAGTTGGATGGAGTTCCACTCCTTTCGGCAAGAAACTGGTCTCATCCATCCTGATTGACGCATCAGCCTCCGCCGTCAGACGTGCAATCGTGTCTCAAACCACTTATTTCCAAGTAGATACGCATATCGATGGATGGGGCGGATATGACGCTGTACAGGGATCCTCGCTTACGACATTCGTCAACGCTAACGGCACCTGGACGGCGTCGGCAAACGCAACCTGGCAGGGGCGGATCCCGCCTTGGAAAACTTCGTTCGAATGGCGGTTCGGCGGAAGCCGCTCCGCGCATCCCGCCTACCTGTCCGAATGCCTTGCCATCCTGCACGAGGGGACCGTGTCCTCCAGCCTTGACATCCAGGTCAAGCCGAGCCGGACATTCCGTGTGAAAGCGGGTTATACCATCGCTTTCACAAAAGACTGGAACAACCTCGGCGACAATGTAATGAACTGCCTGTGCCATCAACCCTGGCTGGACATCCTGAAGCAATGGACAAAGGGTTATTTCGTTTCGTTCGCGTACCGGACGGAAGCCCGGCGGGTCACCCCGGAAACAACCGCCGGAACAACCTTCCATTTCCTGGACGCCGTGGTCGGGAAAACCTTCCTGAAAGGACGGCTGGCCGTATCCGTCAGCGGAAATGACCTGCTCAACAGCGGGACGCGCTTCCACATCACGGGCGGGTCGGATTTCCGCTACCGCCAGTGGACGCCTTCCTACGGCCGGTATTTCCTGCTCAACCTCCGCTTCCGCCTGAACAAGATCCAATCAACCACCCGTTTTATCGGATTGCCACCCCTCGATATTTTCACCGGAGGAATGTAACCCTGTGCAAAATCGAATGGTTACTATTTTGCAAATTCTTAAAAAATGCTTAAATTTGTAGAGGTAAAGTTTGCATTTGAAGTAACAATTTGACAGTGTATTGCCTTGGTTACTAGTTTAAGTATAACCCGAAACACAAAACGGGCTTCTATTTTTATGCGGAACAGGAATTTCCTGCGAAGGATTGTATTCGCCGGTTTCCTCGCCCTGCTGCCGCTGCTGCCCCTTTCCGCCCAGAAAACGTCGGGGCGGACGGTGAGCGGCACCGTCTATGACGAAACCGGCGAACGTTTCCCCGGCGTGGGCGTCATCACCCTGGACCGGAAGTTCGGTGTCCTCACGAACGCCGACGGCCAGTTCGTCCTGACGGGCCTCCCGGCGTCCGCCACAATCCTCGTGGAAATCATGGGCTACAAGACCCAGGAGTTCAAGGTTTCCGGCATCCCCCAGGGCGAGAGGCTGGACATCTACCTGGAGCTGGACTCCGAGACCCTGCAGGAGACGGTCGTCACCGGCATCTTCACCCGCCGGAAGGACAGTTTCACCGGTTCGGTGCAGACCGTCACCTCGGATGAGATCAAGAAGATCTCCAACGCCAACGTCATCGCCTCGCTGAAAGTCATCGACCCGTCGATGGTCGTCCTCGAGAACCTCGCCGCCGGCTCCGACCCGAACGCGATGGCCGACATCCAGATCCGCGGCGCCTCGACCCTCTCGACCGCCACCCAGTCCCTCAAGAGCGACTACCTGAACTCCGGCAACACCCCGCTGTTCATCCTGGACGGCTTCGAAACCTCCCTGCAGAAAATCACGGACATGGACATGAACCGCGTCCAGTCCATCACCATCCTCAAGGACGCCTCCGCCAAGGCCATCTACGGCTCCAAGGGCGCCAACGGCGTCATCGTCATCGAGACCAAGGCCCTCACGGGCAACCGCGCGGCGGTGACCTACACCGGCAGCGTCACCCTCGAAGCCCCGGACCTGACGAGCTACAACCTCTGCAACGCCCTGGAAAAGCTGGAAGTGGAACGCCGGGAAGGCTTCTACTACCCCAACCGGGACAGCCAGGATATCACGCCCTGGTCCGAACTCTATTACCAGCGGCTCAAGCGCGCCACGGAGGGCGAGAGCACCTACTGGCTCTCAAAGCCCCTCCGGCTCGGCATCGGCAACAAGCACTCCATCGGGGTGGAACTCGGCGCCAAGGACCTCAAGGCCTTCGCCACCTTCGCCTACAACCGGGTCAACGGAACGATGAAGGGTTCCTACCGCCAGAACATCTCCGGCGATATCAACCTCTCCTACCGCAAGGACAAGTGGACCTTCCGGAACATCATGAGCATCGGCTTCATGAAGAGCGAGGATTCCCCGTACGGGAGTTTCTCCGAGTATGCGGTCATGAACCCCTATTTCACCCCGTACGACGAGGACGGCCACCTGAAGAAGATCGTCGCCCCCGCGACGGTCACCGGTTCGAACGGCGTGACGATCTCGCACAACCAACTCATCGCGAATCCGATGTGGAACGCGGCCGTCGGCACGCGCTATCTCAACGGCTACATGGACTTCACGGACAACCTGTACGTTGAATACCAGATGCTTCCGAGCCTCCGCATCGTCGGGCGCGCCGGCGTCACCGAGCACAAGACCGAGTCGGAGGATTTCCTCCCTGCCGAGCACACCTCCTTCGTCAAGAAGATCATCGCCAACGAGGACGACCGGCTGAACAGGGGGTCCTACAATGTTTCCAACGGAACCTACACGACCTTTTCGGCCGACGTGACCGCGACGTACAACCACAAGGTCGCGGACGTCCATGACATCTTCGCCACCGCCCAGTACAACATCTCCGAGACGAAGTACGAAGAGATCATGCACTACACCGTCGGCTTCCCGAACAGCAACATGACCTCCATCACCTACGCCCGCCAATATGCGCCTGACCTGGTGCCGTCGGGCGGAGACGGCCTCAACCGCAACCTCGGCGCCCTCCTGACCGGCGGCTATACCTACGACAACCGCTACATGGCCGACGCCACCCTCAAGGCCAGTGCCTCCTCCGTCTTCGGGACGGACCGCCACTGGGGCCTGTTCTGGAGCGCCGGACTCGCCTGGAACATCCACAAGGAGGCCTTCCTCAAGGATGCGTCCTGGCTCCGCCAGCTGAAACTCCGCGGCTCGGTGGGTTCCTCCGGCAACCAGAATTTCACGACCAACACGTCCCTGCCGGTCTATTCCTATTTCAGCCAGGGCTACTACAACGGCTTCTCCGGCGCCCACCTGACCACGATGGAAAACCGCAACCTCGGCTGGGAGGAAAAGATGGACTACAACGTCGGCATCGACTTCCGCACCGCGCGCATCAACATGATCCTGGATGCCTACATCGCCGATACCCGGAACCTGGTGTTCGCGCGGTCCATCCTCCCTTCCACCGGATTCCCGACGGTCAGCGACAACCTCGGCATCGTCCGCAACAAGGGTATCGAACTGCAGCTCAGTTACATCCTCTGGCAGCGCGGCGCCTCCTATTTCAGCATCTTCGGCAAGGCCGCGACCAACGACAACCGCGTCCTGGAGATTTCCGACGCCCTGGAGGCGTACAATGCCCAGCAGCAGGCCGCCGCGGAGGAGACGCACCAGCTCACGCCGGTCATCCAGTACTACAACGGGGTCCCGGTCCATGCCATCTGGGCCGTCCCCTCCCTCGGCGTCAACCCGATCGACGGCAACGAGATCTTCATCGACAGGAACGGCAACCTGACCGACACCTGGAAGGCGACGAACCTCGCTTACGCCGGTTCCTCCGATCCGCTCATCAACGGCAATTTCGGGTTCAACGGCGAAATCAAGGGATTCGGCTTCAATGTCGTCTCCACCTTCTACGCCGGAGGCTATCTGTACAACAGCACCCTGGTGAACAAGGTGGAGAACACCTACATCGAAAACAATGTGGACCGGCGCATCTTTTCGGGACGCTGGTTCGAAAAGGGGCAGGTGGCCCAGTACCGGAACGGCGTCAAGGACACCAGCGTCTCGTACGACGAGAATGCCATCAACACGAACATGACCATGCCGACCACCCGCTTCGTCCAGCGGAACAATGTCCTGCATCTGAGTTCGCTCTCGCTCTATTACGAGCTGCCGCTCAAATGGGCGCGGAAACTGTCCCTGCAGCGCCTGAGGACGACGCTCTACGCCAATGACCTCTATACCTTCTCATCCATCGAGATCGAACGCGGCACATCCTATCCGTATGCCCGTTCCTTCTCCCTGTCCGTCACCGCAACCTTCTGAAGCCATGAAAAAGATTACGATCCTCCTGGCCTCAGCCGGCCTTCTCCTGGGTCTCCCGTCCTGCGACGAGTGGCTCACCGCCACCTCTTCCACCCAGATTTCCGACACACAGCTCTTCTCTTCCCGGAACGGATTCCAGGAAGCCCTCTCCGGCATCTACCTCTGCATGGCGCAGCCAGAGTGCTACGGAAGGGATTACACCTGGTTCGTGAGCGACCTGACCGCATTCCCCTATGCGGCGCAGCACAGCAACAACTATATCTCCCTCCAGAACCACAACTACACCAACGCCGTCACCTTCCCGATCATCACGGCGATGTGGCAGAGCGGCTATCATGCCATCGCCAACATCAACAAGATGCTCCAGGAACTGGATGCCCGGCGTGACGTGGTCTCGGACGAGACCGAATACCGGCTTTTCAGGGGAGAACTCCTCGGCCTGCGGGCCTGGATCCATTTCGACATCCTCCGCATGTGGGGGCGCGAAAACTGGGACGGGGAGAACGCGGGCAAGATGACCGTTCCCTATGTCCGCACCTATGAGAAGGAACCGACCGTCCAGAACACCTATGCGGAAACCGCCCGGATGCTCATGGCCGATGTCAACGAGGCCATCTCAATGCTCTCGGCCGACCCGGTCCGCGGCAACGTGTCCGAATCCTTCCTGACCTCCGTCAACACCAACGGATTCTGGGACAACCGGACGCGCCACCTCAATTACTATGCGGCCAAAGGCCTCAAGGCCCGGGTCCTGCTCTGGGAGGGGGAACACCGGGAAGCGGCCGAACTGGCGCAGGAAATCATCGACGAGGTGCTCGAGAAAGAGGTTGTCCGGTGGATCGACCCGATCGCCCAGCTGAGCAACCCCGACAACGACCAGCGAGACTGGACTTTCTCCACGGAACATCTCTTCACGCTCGAGGTCCCGGACCTGTATTCCACCGTCCAGCCCTATTTCTTCACGGACATCAGTTACAGCGGCATCCGGATCGACCCGGCCGTCGTCTCGGCACTTTTTGAATCGCCCGTCGGCATGATTCCCGCAGAGAAGGAAGGCGATCCCGGACAGGCGATCACGCTCATCAGCGACATCCGCGGCCCGGCCATGCAGCTCCGTTTCTCCGGTGCGGGTTATATCCCTTATAAGTATTACGCGTCCTCGACCTCCGTTTACCGGAACCGCCTGCCCATGTTCCGCCTGTCCGAACTGTACCTGACCATCGCGGAGGACGCCTTCGCCCGGAAAGACCTCACCACCTTCCTCGGTGCCATCAACGAAATCCATTCCCACCGCGGGGACGACGAAGCCATCACCCCCGAAAACATCATCCGTACAGGCTACGACAATCCGGACGGGACCACCCGGTGGGAAGCGGATATGGACCAGCTGCTCCTCCGGGAATACGTTATCGAGATGCTGGGAGAAGGACAGATCCTCCCCTTCGTAAAACGTTTCCTGCGCTACGCGAAATACGCCTTTTTGGTCCAGGGAGGCATCCAGTTCCCCGCTCCGGCACAATTGCTGTTCCCCTATCCGACCGCAGAAACCTCTTACGGCCATATCCAGGAATGATGAAAAGAATCCCTATCCTCATCGCTGCGGCCCTCACGCTGGCCGCCTGCGGCAAATCGGAGATCCCGGTCTACCGCCTCGAAGACAGCGCCGTCTGTTTCCAGAGCGTAAACAATAATTTCTCCATGCGCAGCCTGACGGAGCCGACGCGTGACCTGACGATACCCGTCGTCCTGATCGGCCAGGTTACGGATTATGCCCGTCCCATCTCGTTCAGCCGCGACGGCGGGACCGCCGTGGAAGGGCAGGACTATACCCTCGTGAGCGCAGAAGTGCCGGCCGGCTCGCTCACCGGATCCATCGTCCTCCGGGCCAACCGCCTGGAGGGTATCACCGAGAAGTCGCTGGACCTGACGATCCACCCCAACGAGCATTTCCGGGAGGGCTACCCCGCCAAACTGAAGGCCCACGTCATCTGGACGGAGTCCTATGAGCGGCCGGCCATGACTGTCTGGCGCTACTGGTACCTGTACATTTCGCACGGATACAGCCGGGATTTCCACAAATTCCTGGTCGAGCAGTACGGCGACGACATCGAGCGCTACACCTGCAGCAAGACTTATGCAGAGGAAGATCCGACCCTGATCTACAAGCTTCCGACCTGGTGGTTCAACGTCAACCGGGAAATCCGGGAGACCGTCCGGGACCATGACCTCGCCCATCCCGACGCCCCCTACCGGCACAGCGCCGATTATGAGAGTTACAAAGGCTACGGCGTCCCCGTCGGCGAGGGCGACAAAGCCGAAGGCCTCCCGCCCACCTTCCTCGAAACCCTGACAGCCCTGTAAAGATGAAAAAGCGCATTCTGGCATATCTTCTGATCCTCACCGCCGCCGTATCCTGCTACAAAGACCTGAGCACGGAGGCCGGCGAACCGTTGCCCGACCTCGTCGTGAGCGGACTGGAACCGGAACTCAACGTGGTATTCGGCCAGACCATCAACGTGGGCGTCACGGCCCGCATGACCGGGCGGAGCGCCAGCGACTTCGACTACCTCTGGGAAATCGACCTGATGGCCGACAGTCCGAAAGACCGCGTCGAACTCGGACGCGAGGCCGAACTGGAATACCGCGTCACGAACACGCCGAACAACACCCCCTATTGCCTGACCGTCACGGTGACGGAGCGCCAGAGCGGTTTCACCTTGACCAAGAACTGCTTCCTCCACGTCGGATCCTCCCTCGGAGAGGGGCTTCTGGTCGCCTATACGCGGGATGGCGGCAAGACTTCGGAGTTCGACCTTGTCGCCGCTCCCTCCATTACCTATGATTATACGGGCAGCACGCGCTACACGCGCGGGATCTACGCCCTGGCCAACAACGGAGCGACGTTTGAAGGCCGCGTCAATGCCCTCCTTGAAACCGTCGGCACGGACGGCGCCGTGCACAACGAGAACCGCATCATGGTGGCGACGGACGAGCACCTGACGGCCATCGACCCGCTTACCTTCGTTCCCAAGGAACAGGACGCGCAGTTGTTCAACAGCACGAAAATCACTTCGTTCGGCACGTCCACCCTCTTCAATTGCGCCACCTATTCGACCTATGCCTTCATCGAAGGCGACGTGTACGGCTTCATCACCAACATCGAACGCCTGTACGGCAAGGTTGCGTTCAACCGCACGCCCCGGGATTTCTTCCGGCCGGACAATTACGGAGCGGTCAACTCGACCTCGCAGGGCCGCTGGGCGGTCTTTGACGACAACTCCGGCAAGTTTTACGGCATGCAGGGATACAGGGTCTATAACGGCGCCCTGGAGGAACTGAACACGAAATTCCCGTTCAGCACCGCCGGGATGACCTGCAAGATGGGCGGTGCCCTGAAAGGGGACTGCGTCGCCTTCCTCCTCCGGGATGCGGAGGGCAAGTATTATGTCCCGATCATCGAATTCAGCAGTTCTTCCGCGCCCGATTCGTACTCCTCCTACGAACTCACCGCCGAACGGCTCGACGAGGCCGTCTCCATCGCCTTCTGCGACAACGGCAACCTGATGTATTACGCAACGCCGGACGCCATCTACGCGGTCCTGCTCATGGGCTCCGCCCCTACGGTACGCAAGCTGACCTGGAAGACGGATTCCGCGGACGAGCGCATCACCCGCATCCGCCAGTATACCCAGGCCTGGTACGGGACCCACCAGTACGGCCCCACGGACTATCCGTTCACCCTGCCGACCAACCGCAGCCAGCTGATCATCACCACCCATAACGACAAGACCGGCGAAGGAAAGGTTTACCTCCGCGGTTTCAGCGTATCCACCGGCTTGTTTACCTTCACCGGAGACGGCGGCACGTTCTCCGGATTCGGCGAGATCACTGCGATGTGCACAACACTTAGATAATGAAGAAATTACACGCCATACTCATCCTGTCCGCCGGCCTGCTCGCAGCGTCGGCGCCGGGTGCCGACGCCCGCATCTGGCCCTTCAAGGGCAAGAAAAAGGCCGAGACCGCCCAGCAGGACACGGTCAAGAAGAAACCGACGCCCTATGAAAAACTGCTCGGCAAGGGGACGGAGACCGCAAAGGGCTTCCTGACCCTGCACCTGAAAAACGGAAAAGTCTATCTGGAAGTGCCGGACAGCGTCCTCGGGAAAGAACTCATCCTCGGCGCGACGGTCACCTCGACCAGCGACAACGGAGCCGGACCCGTCGGCACCAAGCGGGGGCTCAAGCACTTCACCATCGTCAAGGAGGGACGCAAGCTCCAGTTCCGCGAACTGAACGTCTCCTATATGGACGGCGGGCCGTCCGTTGCGAAGAGCAGCATAGGCCCCATCTTCAAGAACCTCAAGATCGAGGCCGCCGCCCCGGACAGTTCCGCCGTCGTGGACGTGACGGACCTGTTCCTGTCCGACGACAAGGAATTCTCCCCCTTCACCGGCTACTCCACCTACGACAGCTACAAGCACGACGAACAGTTCAGGAAGGAGTATTCCTACATCCGCGGCATCAAGGCCTTCGAGGACAATGTCTCCGTCACCTCCTCGCTTTCCTACGTCTATACGGTCACGGCGGCGAACGGACGCAAACTCATTGACAAGAAGCCGTTTACGGCGGAAATGACCTATTCGGTCCTCCGGCTCTCCGACCGGCCGTACCACCCGCGCACGGCGGATCCGCGCATCGGATTCTTCTTCACGCAGCGGGAGCAGCTCGGCGACACGGGGACTTCCCCGAAAGATGTCTGGTTCGTCAACCGCTGGCGGATGGAGCCCTCCGACACCGCCGCCTGGCTGCGGGGCGAAAAGGTCGATCCCGTGAAGCCCATCGTCTTCTACATCGACAGCGGCTTCCCGGAGTGGTGGAAACCGTACATCCGGCAGGCGGTGGCTTCCTGGTGCAAGCCCTTTGCGCGGATCGGATTCTCCAATGCCGTGATCGCCAAGGACTTCCCGACACCGGAAGAGGATCCCCAGTTCGATCCGGACAACATCAAATACAGCTGCATCCGCTATGCCCCCGTCGGCATCCGCAATGCGATGGGCCCGTCCTGGGTCGATCCGCGCAGCGGCGAAATCATCAACGCGTCGGTCTATGTCTATCACGACGTGATCCGGCTGCTTTCCGAATGGATGCTCGTCCAGACCGGGCAGGCCGATCCGGCCGTCCGGACGATGGACATCCCGAAGGAGAAGCTCGGCGACGCGCTGGAATACGTCATCCGGCATGAGGTCGGACACTGCCTCGGCCTGATGCACAACATGGGCGCCTCCTCCTGCATCCCCGTAGAGTGCCTCCGCGACCCGGCCTTCACCCGGGAGAACGGAACCACCTATTCCATCATGGATTACGCGCGCTTCAACTACATCGCCAGCGAGGAAGACGCCGCGCGCGGGGTGAAGCTCACGCCGCCGGAATTCGGAAAATACGACTACTGGGCCATCCGCTGGGGCTACCAGCCCGTGACCGGCGCCGCCTCCTTCGAGGAGGAGACCGCCATCACCAAGGGCTGGATCACCGACTCGCTCAAGGCCGCTCCCTGGTACCGCTACGGCAAACAGCAGCTCGCCTACCAGTGGTTCGACGCCCGCAACCAGACGGAGGACCTCGGGGACGACGTCCTCGCCGCGACCGCCTATGGGATCGACAACCTGAAAACGGTCTTCGCGAACTTCATGGACTGGCTCTCGCCGGGCGACCCGGAATTCGAATACCGCACCGCGGTCTATCGCTCGATCGTCAACCAATACCTGCGTTACGCCAACCACGTCATGATGAACATCGGCGGCCTCTACCGCAACGAAACCATCGAGGGCGACGGCTGGAAGCGCTTTGAAAATATCCCTGCAGCCAAGCAGAAGGCCTGTTTCCAGTATCTCGTGAAGATGCTGGAAGGGGTGGACTGGATCGAGGACAAGGCCGTCCTCGGCCGGCTGCCCGTGGTCGGGTCCCCCGCCTTCACGCTTCGCAAGAGCATCTTCGGGAGCATGGTCTCCCTGCCGATGCTCTGCGGATTTTCGGACGGCGTGGACACGAAGGAACTCGACTACCACGGCTGCATGGACATGCTCTTCGACTTCGTCTGGAAGCCCACCCGCAGCGGCCGGGCGCTGACCCGTGACCAGCGGATGTACCAGACAGAATTCGTCCGCGCCGTCATGCAGCAGGGCGGCATTCCGCTGCCTCCCGCCCCTGAGCAGCGCCGCTTCGAGGGCGTTGCCGGACCGGAGGACTGCGAACTCGTGACCGGCACCCTCTCCTATGATCCGGTCAGCGGTTTCGAGTGGCTCCCGCGCGCCCTGTTCAACAACGGTAACATCTCCGCCGGAGATGTCTTCGCCGTCATCTACCAGGTCCATACCCTGCTCAAGAGCCGCCTCGCCGGGGCCAATGCCACCGACAAGGCCCACTACCAGCTGCTTCTCTCCACCATCGAATACGGGACCAGACTGCAATGAGAAAGTTCCTCTGCATATTGCTCTGCGCGCTGACGCTCCTTCCCGCCGGGGAGGTGCAGGCGCGGTGGAACCCGTTCCGCAAGAAAACGCCGGCGGTGCAGAAGACGGCCCCCGCCCCGAAGAAGACGCCCTATGAGAAATTCCTGGGCAAGAAGGGAACGGCGGTGGACAGCAGTTTCGTGAAAATCTACCGGCAGGACGAGCATATCTTCCTGGAAATACCTGAGAATCTGATGGGAAGGCGCGTCCTCCTTTCGACCGTCGTCCGCTCATGCCCGGACCTTACCATCCGGGAAGGGGCCGATCTCTCGACGAGCCCGGTCTATCGCATCGCCCGGACGGACTCGCTGGTCCTGCTGCAGTTTGCAGCCAGTCCCGTGCAGGCGACGGAGGAGGACTCCACCCTCAACCGCGCGCTCGCGCAGTCGCGCACCGACGCGGTCGCCATGGCCTTCCCGATCCAGTGCCGGAATGCCGACAGCACCGGCTTCGTCGTCAAGGCCGACAAACTCTTCGATCCGTCCCAGAAGGACGTAGCGAACCTGAAAGCCCAGCGCTTCGGCAGTTACAATGTCACTTCCGCCACCTACAACGCCGCCCTCTCCGCACTGAAAGGCATCAAGGCCTATCCGCGCAGCGTAGGCGTCGTCCGGGACGTCACCTATGACCTCAAGCTCAGTTTCATGGGCTTCGAACTGGCCAATTCCCCCCGCTTCAGCGCCGAAACGGAGACCTGCCTCACGCTGCTGGAGGAATCGTCCCTCCGGCCCCTCAAGGCCGACCGCCGCATCGGCGTCCGGACCGTCACGCGGGCGGAACTGGGCGGCGCCACCGCCATCAAGGAAGAGAAATGGGCCTCCCGCTGGCATGTCACCCCGAGCCGGAAAATCCGGGTCTATGTGGACACGCTGTTCGCCGCGCCCTGGTATGAAGCCATCAGGAAAGGACTCACGGCCTGGAACGCCCCCTTCATTGAATCCGGCCTCGGCATCGCCATCCAGGTGGAGCCGTATCCGGCCGGCAAGGACTTCCTCTCCGGCGACCCGCTGGTCTCGACCGTAAGCGTCGGCAACGGCGAACAGGTCGGAGCGACGCTCCGCACCGACCCCGGGACCGGGGAGATCCTCGCCTGCAAACTGACCGTGCCGAGGGACTTCTCCTATGCCCTCCGCAAGGAAGGCGTCATCCACATCAGTGACGTCGATGCACGTTACCGCTCGTACAACCTGCCGGAAGATGCAGTCTCCGAGGCACTTACCGCACGGGTCATGTCCATCTTCGGCCGCTGCCTCGGCCTGGAGCAGAACCTCGCCGGCAGCTATGCCTACTCCCCCGCCCAGCTCCGCGATCCCGCCTTCACGCAGAAGAACGGCATCACGGCTTCCGTCACCGACGACGTCCTGTTCAACCTCCTCGCCCGGCCGGGCGACAAGGAGCGCGGCGTGGTGACGGTCGCGGACCGGATCGGTCCCTATGACCGCTATGCCCTCCGCTGGCTGTACGACGACAGTCTCGACCGGGAGGCCTGGATCCGGCAGCACAGCGGCAAGAACGCATACCGCTACCTGGAATCCAACCGCCTGTACGCCGATCCCCGGGCCATTGCCGGCGACCTCGGAAACGATCCCGCCGCCCTGTTCGAAACCGGAGCCGCCCGCATGAAATGGGTGGCCGCCCATGCCCAGGACTGGATCGCCGGCGACGATGTGGACCCGGATTTCCGCGCCCTCTTCGTCGAATACATCTGGCTCGGGCTCGACCGCTACAGCGGCGCCCTGGCCCGCCAGGTCGGCGGCCTGCTGGGCGCCGACCTCCGCGAGGGATACACCGGCGAGAAATGGACGACCGTCCCTGCGCAGCAGCAGCGGGAAGCCCTGCAGATGATCCTGTCCGAATGGATGGACCTCTCCTGGCTGGACGAAAACCGCGAACTGATGACCCTCGGCGGCCCGAACAATACCCTTTCCACCCTGACCCGCATCAATGCCTTCGTCCGCACGCGGCTGAGCCAGCGCCTTGCGCTCCTCGCCCTGGCCGAGGATGAGGCGGACGGCGGCTATACGGTCGCCGAAGCGCTCCGGGATACGGAAGAACTCCTGACCCGGAACATGCGCGCCGGAAAGCCGCTCAGGCCCGGCGAAGAGATGCTCCTTGCCACCTACGCCTCCATGCTCCAGCAGCAAAGTCCTGTCATGGTCGCACAGCAGGCAACGGTCACCCATAAACAGAACAATTTGACTGTCAGCGCAGTACCTGCTTCCTACTCCGCCTCCCTGGAGACGGAGGCCCGGGTCGCCCTGGAGCGGCTGCGCCGAACCCTGAAGAATGCCTCCGCCCGCTACACGGGGAAGGACAAGGGCCGGATCGCCTACGTCCTCAACCTCGTGGAGAGCGCCCTGGACGGAAACAAACCCTGATAATTTATTAACCCCAAAATTGTTGTAATATGAAAAAACAGATCTTAGCGATCGCAGCGGCATGCCTGGCCCTCCTGGCCGTGTCCTGCAAGCAGGATGTCCCGGTGGACACCCTCACCGTCTCGTCTGAAAAGACAATCAACGCCAAGTGGCAGGGCGCCACGGCCGACATCGTCTTCACGACCAACGCCGACTGGGAAATCATCTGCGCCCCGAACTACGGGGATGCCTTCCTTTCCGTCGAGGAGAAGGAAGGGGAAGCCGGTGCCGTCACCGTGAAACTCACCATCAGCGAGAACCCCAAGTATGAGGCCCGCCTCGGCACCGTCGTCATCCTCGCCGGCTCCCTCGAGGAAAAGATCACGGTCAACCAGGATGCCCGCGGAACCACGTCCGAGGACAAGACCGAGACCTTCAACTTCCTCGCCCATGAATTCACGCTGTCCGTCAGCGAAAGGCCTGCCTCCGTCACCCTCCAGGGCGACGCCCAGGGCTGGGTCACCGCAGAGCCCGACTTCGGCAAGGTGGATTTCACCATCACCGAGAACTCCGGCGCCAAGCGTACCGGCCATGTTGACATCCTTGTCGGCAAGCACACGATCCACCTCGCCATCGAGCAGGAAGCGGAATCCGGCGAACTGAAGAACGCCTCCGCCATCTACTACGGAAACAGATTCGGTTTCTACGACTCGACCATCTGGGGCGGTTATTCCACCTTCAAGCAGTACGAACTCTGCTTCGAGTCCGAGTACGGTGAGATCGTCCTCGTGGTCAACGCAGGCGCAGAGGCCGAGCCGACCGTCGTTCCGACCGGCAACTTCCTCATCGACGCCGACGCCACCTTCAAGCCGAACACCTTCACCGTCGCCGGCAACCCGGTCGTGACCTACTACACCCTGAACGGGGAAGAGATCACCGTCGTGGACGGCCAGATCGACATCACCAAGTCCGGATCGGACTACGAGGTGACCGCCGCCCTGCTCAGCGACCAGAATGTCACGAAGACCTACACCTACAAGGGCGCCATCGAGGTCGTGAAGAACGATTCCTTCGACGGCTTTATCGAGAAGGGCAATGCCACCTATGGCAACGCGAGCACCTTCTTTACCGGGAAGGTCTGGGAATGGAAGGTGACCCTGTTCTACACGGCAGATCCCGCCCTGAAGGATTTCACCAACTTCCCGTCCTACGTTACTTACAAGCTCTATACGGCCGCCGACAGCGACATTACGGAGTTCCCGACCGGAGAATTCAAGTACGAAGTGCCCGAGACGGATGAAACGGTCACCTATCCGAACGGCAAGCTCAAACCGAATGTCGGCACCTTCACCTTCTCCGGCAACGACATTCCCCAGAACCAGCTGAGAATCAATACGGACAAGGTTGTCCCGACGCTGACGGTCACCAAGACTGAAGACGGAATGTATACCTTCGCCCTCAAGTCCAATGTGACAATGTGGAAGTGGAACAGCGACTACACGGCGGAGATAGACGTCACCGAACCGTTCGACTGGAATCCCGAGGTCACCGTCGAGGCCCCGACCATTTCGGCAGACATGATGGGACAAGCAGACGGGGATGCCGTCCTGGACACGCCGCCGTCCTACAACACGTTCTACAACCACATGTGGTACTCCGACGCCTGGAAGAACGGGACCAACGCCTTCGTCTTCAACATGACCTACATCAACAACTACTTCAACGTCTATCTGACGCTCTGCAGCGGAACGGTCTGGGAGGCCCATAATGCAACGGCCCCGATTCCTTCCGGGACATATACCTTCTCGAATTCCACGACGACTGCTGCCTGGACACTCGTTCCGACCGCCCTGTACAGTTACATCCAGAATACCTATACTGGCACCAGATACTTGATCAACGGCGGTTCCATCACGCTGACGGATACGGATATCGAGTATAACCTGACAGGTAAATCCGCTGACGGCAAGACCGCCAAGTTTACCGGCAAGTACAATACCTCGGTCAACCGTTGCGTCAACCGCTCCGCCGAGAAGTATGCGGCCCAGATGAATGTCACGCCGGTCGAGTAAGCCTGCATTTCGCGCTCTTTATGAAGGGTCGGCCGTCCGGGCCGGCCCTTTTCCGTCCCCCACGGCCTTGGGAATCCAGCGAAAAAACAGTATCTTTGTCAAGATAAGACAATTCAAAACAGTTACCATATGTTCAAGAACCAACCCAAAGGTCTCTTCGCCCTCGCCCTCGCCAATACCGGCGAGCGATTCGGGTACTACACGATGCTGGCCATCTTCCTCCTGTTCCTGCAGGCGAAGTTCGGCTTCACCGCCGCCGCGGCCGGCCAGTTCTATGCCATTTTCCTCGCAGCCGTCTATTTCATGCCGGTGCTCGGCGGATGGCTTGCGGACAAGATCGGTTTCGGAAAGTGCGTCGTCACAGGTATTTCCGTGATGTTCCTGGGCTATCTTGCCCTGGCCATCCCGACCGACGCCTTCGCCAACCGCGGCCTCGCCCTCGCCATGATGATCGGCGCCCTGCTCCTCATCGCCGTGGGCACGGGCCTGTTCAAGGGCAACCTCCAGGTCATGACCGGCAACCTGTACGACGATCCCAAATACAGCGCCAAGCGGGACTCCGGCTTCTCCCTGTTCTACATGGCCATCAACCTCGGCGCCATGTTCGCCCCGACGGCGGCGACCGCGCTGACGAACAGCCACCTGGCCAAGTCCGGTCTCATCTACAAGGCCGACATCCCCGCCCTGGCGCACCAGTGCCTCAACGGCACGCTCCAGGACCCGTCGGCCCTCGAAGGACTCCAGGCCATGATGCCCGGTGCGGATGTCGCCGTCATGAACCTGACGGATTTCAGCCAGTACTACATCAACCAGCTCTCGACCGCCTATAACCTCGGTTTCGCCGTCGCGTGCGTGTCCCTGATCGTGTCGATGGCCATCTACTTCGGCTTCCGCTCCTGGTTCAAGCACACCGACGTCAACGCCAAGCAGGCGGCCGCCGCCAGCGAGAACGTGGTCGAACTGACGCCCAAGCAGACCAAGGACCGCATCGTCGCCCTCTGCTTCGTCTTCGCCGTCGTCATCTTCTTCTGGATGGCCTTCCACCAGAACGGCTCCTCGCTCACCTATTTCGCCCGCGACTACACCCAGGATACCGTTTCCGGTCCGCTCCGCATCGGTTTCAACATCTGGCCGCTCTTCCTGATCGCCATTTCGGTCTATACGCTTTTCGGTGCCTTCCAGTCCGAAACCGCCAGGGCGAAGGGGATCTGCGCCGCCGTGACGGTGCTCCTGTGGGGCGGCGCCTTCGCCATCTACAAGGGCATGAGCCCCGAACTGCACATCCTTCCCCAGCAGTTCCAGCAGTTCAATCCGTTCTTCGTCGTCGCCCTCACCCCGGTCTCCATGGCCCTGTTCGGCGCCCTCGCCAAGAAAGGCAAGGAGCCTTCCGCCCCGAAGAAGATCGGCCTGGGCATGTTCGTCGCCGCGATCGGCTACCTGATCATGCTCGCCGCCTCCAACGGCCAGCCCGCCCCTTCGGCCCTGAAGGCCGTCGGCGGCGTGTCGCCCGACCCGGTCGTCCCGACCTACCTGATCAGCACCTACCTCGTGCTGACGTTCGCCGAACTGCTGCTTTCCCCGATGGGCATCTCCTTCGTCTCGAAGGTCGCGCCGCCCAAGTACAAGGGCCTCATGATGGGCCTCTGGTTCGCGGCGACGGCGATCGGCAACTACCTCAGCTCGATCCCTTCCATGCTCTGGGACAACGTGCCCCTGTGGGTGAACTGGACCGTCCTCATGGCCCTCTGCGTCATTTCCGGCCTGGTCATGTTCGCCCTCATGAAGCGGCTCGAGGCTGCGACGGCGTAAGCGCCCATGCCCCGGCTCTTCATCATCTCCGGCTGCAACGGCTCGGGCAAGACGACGGCATCCTATACCGTCCTGCCCGAGCTGCTTGAATGCAGCGAGTTCATCAATTCGGACGAGTTCGCGAAGGCGCTCTCCCCTTCCCGCCCGGAAGCCGCGTCCATCCAGGCAGGCCGTTACATGCTCATCAAGATGCAGGACCTGTTCCGGAAACGGGCGGATTTCGGTATCGAGAGCACCCTGGCGACCCGTTCGCTCCTCAAGACGGTACGCAGTGCCCAGGAACTCGGGTATTCGGTTACGATCCTGTACCTGTGGCTGCCCTCGCCGGAAGCGGCCCTCGCCCGGGTACGGGCGCGGGTTTCGACCGGCGGGCACGACGTCATGGAAGACACGGTCCGGCGGCGCTACTACGCCGGTCTGCGGAATTTCTTCCGGGAATACAGGCCGGTCTGCAACAGCTGGGTCCTCGCCGACAATTCCGAACCGCCCTACCGCATCATCGCGGAAGGTTCCCAGAAGGGAACGGTCATCCATGATCCCGAACTGTACCGCCAGATAGAAAAGACAGCGTATGATCAAGCCTAAACAGGCGTATTTCAGCATCTTCCAAGTTGACGGCCCGACATTGGACCGCCTCATCGCGGAGAGTCTCTCCCGCGGGGGCGATTATGCCGACCTTTATTTCGAGAACACGACCTACGGCAACCTGACCCTCCGGGACGGCGAAGTGACCTCCGGCGGGGAACACATCGACTTCGGCGTCGGGATCCGCGTGCTGGACGGGGAAAAGACCGGCTATGCCTACTCCGAGAGCACGGCCGTCCCGGACATGCTGTCCGCAGCGCGGGCCGCGGCGGCCATTGCCGACGGAGCCGGCGCGCGGCCGTGCGACCGGCCGACCCG